>RCND010000963.1_pt1 | contig 16261 bp, 15 predicted proteins | sample 2041351 | NCBI WGS metagenome assembly RCND01 (sample SAMN09708230, study PRJNA481090) | Marine sediment metagenome, whole genome shotgun sequencing project. | biome: marine sediment; feature: ocean; material: sediment; isolation source: Sewage treatment plant 12B marine sediment (STP12B) ... | reverse complement strand
GGTTGTGCATATCGAGGTGTTTGATTTGTAGACGATTTAAAATGCCAGTTACCTTGACCTCCTTTACCACCTTCGACTAGAATTCTTTCTTCCTTTTCTTCGGTAATTTCAAATAAGATATCTTGTGTTTCACCATCTCTAATGATAGTTCCTAACGGTACATCTACGTAGATATCAGCTCCATCTTTACCAGTACTACGGCTTTTGCTACCATGACCACCATGTTCTGCTTTGAAATGCTTTTTAAATTTTAAATGAAAGAGCGTCCACATTTCTCTATTACCACGAAGGATGATATGACCACCACGACCTCCATCACCACCATCTGGGCCACCTTTTTGGATAAATTTTTCACGATGAAGATGCACAGATCCTTTACCTCCTTTACCAGAAGCTGCAAATACTTTTATATAATCTACAAAGTTTCCTTCAGTCATTTTTACTATTTATGTATTCTTTAAACCGTTGAACGGACTTAACAAATATGTAATTGAACAATTAAAGCTTGTCAAAAACTGTGCATAGAAGCGTGGTAATATCCTCTATAGATCCAACACCATTGACCCCGAAATACTTGTCTTGTGCTTCGTAATAGTGTTTTAGAACCGCTGTTTTACTATTGTATTCGTTAAAGCGATTTCTAATTTTATTTTCATCTTGGTCGTCAGGTCTTCCGCTTGTTTTACCACGTTCTAACAAACGTTGAACCAAGATATCCTCTTCTACTTCTAAAGCTACCATCCCGTTAATACCTTCTCCTTTTTCGGCTAGAAAAGCGTCTAAAGCTTTTGCTTGATCTTCAGTACGAGGAAATCCGTCAAAAATAAATCCATTAGCGTCGGCATTTTTTTCTACCTCAGCTTTGAGCATATTTATGGTCACCTCATCTGGCACTAAATCACCTTTATCCATAAATGATTTTGCCAAAATACCAAGGGCTGTTTCATTTTTAATATTATATCTAAAGACATCTCCGGTAGAGATATGAATTAAATTGTATTTGTCTTTTAATACTTCTGCCTGTGTTCCTTTGCCTGCCCCTGGAGGGCCAAATAAAACAATATTGGTCATTTTTTGTGATGTTATTTGAAAAATTGAGGCTAAATTTCTTCCTAAACCATTATAATCTAATCCGTAACCAACAATAAATTTATCAGGTATAGAAATACCAATATAATTTACTGGTAATGCCTTACGGAAAACATCGGGTTTAAAAAATAGCGTAGCAATCTTCAGTTCTTTTAAATTCTTATCTCTAAAAATAGTATAAATTTCTTCTAATGTAGCACCTGTATCAATAATATCTTCTAAAATAACAACGGTGCGCCCTTCCAAATTTTCATTGATCCCTACTAATTGTTTGACCGTACCGGTTGAGCTTGTATCTTGATAGGAAGTTAGTTTCACAAAAGAAACCTCACAGTTACCGTTATAAGCTCTTATAAAATCGGCTGCAAACATAAAAGAACCGTTTAAAATACCGACAAACAGAGGTACTTCTCCTTTAAGATCCTTTTCAAGAGCATTCGCCATTTTTACAATTGCCTCAGAAATTTCTTCAGCCGATATGTAAGGCTTAAAATATCTATCATGCAGTTTTATAATACTCATATTCTATAAAAAAATTAAAAAACCGTTTTGAGATACTGAAAAAATCAGCATAACAAAACGGTTTTAGAATGCTGTTTTTTACTTACTTTTTATCAGCTATTTTTGAGGTATCATACATTATTGGCGATGCAATAAATAATGATGAATAGGTACCGACAAGTACACCAATGATCATAGCAAACATAAATCCTTTAATAGAATCTCCACCAAACAAGAAGATCGATAGCAATACGATCAATGTTGTTAATGATGTATTGATGGTTCTACCCAAGGTTGTGCTTAAAGCAGTATTTACAGTTTTGGCAAATGGCCATTTAGGATGTTTGTCAGCAAACTCTCTAATTCTATCAAAAATAACCACGGTATCATTCAATGAATATCCGACTACAGTTAATAGTGCCGCAATGAACGATTGTCCGATTTCCATATCAAATGGTAATACTTTGTAAAACAATGAGAAGATCGCTAATACGATTAAAACATCATGGAAAACTGCGATTACCGCACCTAAACTATATTGCCATTTTCTAAATCTAAATAAGATATATAAGAATACAACGATTAACGAGCCGAAGATCGCCCAAATGGCGGCTTGCTTAATATCATCTGCAATGGTAGGTCCTACTTCAAAGTATTTCATAATACCTATTTTATCGGCAGTATCTTCTGCTCCAACCTTAAAGTCGACTAACGTTGTGCCATCTGGCAAATAGGTTTGTAAACCGTTAAATAATAACTCTTGTATCTCATCACTCACTTCTAACCCATTATCATCTACCTTATATTTGGTTGTAATTTTTAATTGATTAGCTGCACCGTAGGTTTTTACTTCTGGGGCATCACCAAACATTTCTTTTAATGAGCCTGCAATTTCGGTGGCGCTTACATTTTGATCAAAACGTACCGTATACGTTCTTCCACCTGTAAAGTCAACACCATAATTAAAGCCTTGTGTGAAAATAGACCCGATACCTAAAACAACAATAGCGCCTGAAACTACGTAAGCTAATTTGCGTTTCTTTAAGAATTCTATGTTTATATTTTGGAACCAACCTTTCGTAATATTTGTATTGAAGGTCATGTTCCTGTCTTTATCAGCATACCAATCAACTAGTAATCGAGTGATAAATACAGCTGTTATTAATGAAGTGGCAATACCGATCATTAAGGTAGTTGCAAAACCTTTAATTGGACCAGACCCAAAAATATATAATATAATACCTGTTAAAAATGTTGTTACGTTGGCGTCAATAATAGCAGACAGTGCTCCTTTTAAACTAAAACCTTCTCTAACAGCCTCTTTTAACATCAAGCCCCGGGCTAGAGCCTCTTTAATACGTTCAAAAATAATAACGTTAGCATCTACCGACATACCAATGGTAATAATAATACCAGCAACACCAGGTAATGTTAGTACGGCTCCAAAAGAAGTGAGTACACCAAAGATGAACAAGATATTTAAAGATAAGGCAGCGTCTGCAAAAATACCAGCTTTACCATAGTAGAAAAGCATCCAAATTAATACGAGTGATAATGCAATGATAAAGGCATTAGTACTGCTATCGATAGCTTCTTGACCTAATGAAGCTCCTACAACTGAAGATTCTATAATTCGTGCCGCTGCAGGTAATTTACCTGATTTCAATGCATTTGATAAATCTTGTGCTTCTTCAATCGAAAACTGACCAGAGATTGATGTTCTCCCTCCAGAAATAGGTTCATTTACGTTTGGCGCAGAATAAACATAGTCATCTAATACTACTGCAACAAACTTACCAACATTGGCTTCTGTCATTTTAGCCCAAAGCTTAGAGCCTTTGCTATTCATGCTCATGCTCACTTCAGGATTCACACCGAGTTGATCAAATACTTGACTTGCATCAGCGATAACATCTCCTTGTATTGGAGCTATATCTTCGCGATTTGATTTGATGGCATATAAATTAATAATTTCAGTGCCTTCTATCGGTTTTGCATCCCATAAAAACTTTGCGTACGTCATTTCAGCAGGCAATAAAGCTCTTACCTCTTTCATGGCTAAGTACTGGTTTACTGTGGCAGTATCTTTAACACTAGCAAAAGCAACAGCAGAACTCCGTTGTTGTGCGTTTTGTGGAATATTAGGGTTCATCAATGTGAACAAAGGATTCGCCGCTTTTGTATCAACTGAATCTACAACGTCTCCTAGTAAGTCATCTAATTCATCTTGGCTGGTTTCAGTAGAATCAACAACTATTTCAACTTCAGAAGCTGTTTCATCTTTTAATAAATCAGCTAATAGTGTATTGGCTTGAATAAAGAAGTTTGCCGTTTCTGTATTTTCATGTACTTCCCAAAACTGTAATTCTGCAGTTCCTGTTAGAAGTTTTTTCACACGATCAATATCTTTTGCCCCGGGTAATTCAATTAAAATTCTTCCTGATTCTCCTATTTGAGAAATATTTGGTGAGGTAACTCCAAAACGGTCAATTCTACTACGTAATACTTCAAAAGCCGTACTTATAGAACCTTTTACTTCTTGTTGAAGAATTGGTTTTACTTCATTATCAGTTAATTTAAAATTAACTTTATCTTTTAATGATTTATTACCAAAGATACTAGGGTCACTTAATTTTACCGAACCATTACTGGCGGTCTCAAAAGCATCGAAAAATAAATCTAAATAATCACGATCACTATTTTTTTGAGCTGCCGTAGCATCCGCTAAGGCTTTATTAAAAACAGCGTTTTTAGATTTGTTAGATAAACCAACTAAAATATCTCTAACCGATACTTCTAATGTAGCATCAATACCACCCTTTAAATCGAGCCCTAAATTAATGGCTTTGTCTTGTACTTCGTTGTAGGTATATTTTGTGAACCCATAATTAACAATGGGTAAATTCGCTACTGAATCTAGGTAGGCCGTTTGTTTTTTACTATCACCATTTGCATAAATTTTTGCATCATTTTCTATGGTATTGTTTACCCAAGTAAATGACAAGTAGTACACACATATAATACCAAATATGATGGCAAATGTTTTAATAAGTCCTTTATTCTGCATTATCTTCTCTGTTTAAATCTTCTATTTGTAATTAACGCGCAAATATAGTATTTCGAAAATGAATAGCCAATTGTTTTATATTTTTTTATAACTGTCTGTTGTTTAGTTAAACAAATTGATAACTTGTTGTTTATGATGGTGTTTTTTTAACTTCAGCATCTATTTTTCTTATATTAGCCCATATAATTCTATATCATATGGCACACCTCTCAGATATTGCGATTGCTCAACAAACCAAAATGCAACATATTAAAGAAGTCGCAGCAAAAATAAATATTGAGGAAGATGATTTAATTCAATACGGAAAATACAAGGCAAAGCTTCCGTTGGATTTAATTAATGACACCAAAATTGCGAAAAACAACTTGGTGTTGGTTACCGCATTAACACCGACACCTGCCGGAGAAGGAAAAACGACCGTTTCTATTGGTCTAACCGAAGGGTTAAACAAAATAGGTAAACAAGCCACCGTAGTTTTGCGAGAGCCATCTTTAGGGCCCGTTTTCGGAATTAAGGGTGGAGCAGCCGGAGGGGGGTATTCTCAGGTAATACCTATGGAAGATATAAACTTGCATTTCACCGGAGATTTTAATGCTGTTGAAAAAGCAAACAACTTATTATCTGCTTTAATTGATAATAATTTGCAGAGCAGAATAAATAACTTAAATATTGACCCTCGAACAGTCACATGGAAACGTGTTATTGACATGAACGATAGAGCTTTACGTCAAATAACTATTGGGTTAGGAGGTATATCAAATGGTGTTCCACGTGAAGACGGTTTCAATATAACGCCAGCATCTGAAGTCATGGCGATTTTATGTATGGCAAAAGATTTAGATGATTTAAAAAATCGTTTAGGAGATATTTTTGTCGGATTTACTTTTGATAAAAAACCCATATTTGCTAGAGATTTGAATGCTGAGAATGCCATGACAATTCTATTAAAAGATGCGATCAAACCAAATTTAGTACAAACCTTAGAACATAATCCCGCAATCATTCACGGTGGACCGTTTGCAAACATAGCGCAAGGAACCAACACTATCATCGCTACAAAAATGGGTTTGTCCTTATCAAATTATGTGGTGACAGAAGCTGGTTTTGGCGCCGATTTAGGTGCTGAAAAGTTTTTAAACATTAAGTCTGCTTACGCAGGATTGAATCCTAAGTGTGTAGTTTTAGTAGCCACGATTAGAGCACTGCGTCATCATGGGGGTTCTCCTAAAGAAGAATATAATACTGCGAGTATTGAACGTGTTAAGAAGGGGTTTGAAAACTTGGAAAAGCATATTGAAAACATTCGAAAATTTAATATCGAACCTGTTGTTGCCATCAATGCCTTTATCAATGATTCTGAAGAGGAAGTGCAATGCGTAAAAGATAAATGTGCATCAATGGGTGTGCACGCAGTTGTCTCAAAAGGCTGGGCCGAAGGAGGAAATGGAACTCAAGATTTAGCGAAAGCTGTTGTAGATATCGTCGAAAATAAGGCAACTCAGTTCAAGCCTTTATATGATTGGAAATCTCCTGTAATAGAAAAAATTGAAACGATTGCAAAAGAAATTTATGGGGCTGACGGCGTAGATTTTGATAATAAAGCCAAACTTAACTTACGGCGCATTGACCGTTTAGGGTTTAATAATTTTGCTATTTGTATGGCTAAAACGCAAAAATCATTTTCAGATGACGAGAAATTAATAGGTCGGCCTAAAGGATTTAGGATTACTGTTAGAGAGATAGAAATTGCCGCTGGAGCGCAATTCTTAATTCCTATTTTGGGTAAAATGATGCGTATGCCTGGTTTGCCTGGCGTACCAGCATCTGAAAACATGACCATTGATCGCGATGGTGTGATTTCTGGCTTGTCATAAATATATGAAGATACTATTTTGTCATTCCTGCTGAGGCACGTATGACAAAATTATTTTAACAAAAGAAAACCAGCCAATCGGCTGGTTTTGCTTTTTGGTTTGGTTGAGATGGTTTATTTTTTCAATAAATCTCTAATTTCTCCTAAAAGATCATTGTCAGATGGTCCGGCGGGAGCAGCAGGAGCAGCTTCCTCTACTGGAGCTTTTGATTTGTTATACGCTCTAACAATGAAAAACATAACTAAACCTACAATTAGTAAATTAATAATTGTGTTTATCCAAGATCCCCACATAATAGCATTTTCGGCAGTGGTAACTACTCCTGTTGCATCAACAACAGCTTCGTCTAACACCAATTTTTTGTCGGCAAAATCCATTCCTCCAGAGAAATGACCTACTACAGGCATTATAATATTATTTACAAATCCAGTAACAACCGAACCGATTGCTCCAGCCATTATAACTGCGACAGCAAATTCTACGACGTTGCCAGTCATAATAAAATCTTTAAATTCTTTCAACATGATTTTTGATTTTTTAATTGGTTTATAAGATCGCAATATACAAAAATTAACAATTATTTAACAGCTCGTTTCACGCGTTGAGAAATAGCAGTTAGGATTTCATAAGATATTGTGCCGGCCTTTTGCGCCAAATCATTAATTGTTTTTTGATCATTAAAAATGACAACTTCGTCACCTTCTTGACAGTCAATTTCTGTTATGTCTACCATGATCATGTCCATACAAACATTACCGATAATAGGTGCTTTTGTATGGTTGATGGTTACATATCCTTTACCGTTGCCTAAAGTTCTGTGAATTCCGTCAGCATGACCTATGGGAATCGTTGCTGTTTTTTTAAAATCATTTGCTTTGTAAGCACGATTATAGCCGACAGTTACCCCTTTTTCTATTAAATGAATTTGTGAAATAACAGATTTTAACGTCATTACATTTTTTAGATGCTTGGTAATTTCAGCATCATTCGCAAATCCATACAGGCTGATACCCGCGCGAACCATATCAAATTCTGCATCTTTAGTATAGTTTAAAATACCAGAAGTATTTAATTGATGGAGAAGTGGTTTGTAGCCGATTTTTTGCTCAAATTCTGCAGCTATTTTTTTAAATGATTCTATTTGACCTAAAGTGAATGCTGCTTCATTTAAGTCTTCGGAGGCTGCCAAATGTGAAAACAATGATCTTACTTTCACTTGTAGAGAATTAGATAGCTTTTCAACAATGTAATCTATATCACTCTCGCAAAAACCAAGTCGATTCAAGCCTGTATTAAATTTTATATGAACTGGGTAATTGCTTTGCTTTTTTTCTTTAGCAATAGCGATGAAAGCGTTTAAAATACGTGCATTATAAAGGTTTGGCTCGAGACAAGAGTCTATTAAACCTTCAAAATTAACAGGCTGAGGATGTAAGACTAAAATGGGGCTCTTAACTCCAGCATCTCTTAAGGCAACCCCTTCTTTTACATAGGCGACGGCAAAATAATCAACATTTAATTTTTCGAGATGTTTTGCGATGATAGCGGCATTGCTTCCATAGCCAAAAGCTTTTACTACGGCCAAAACTTTGGTATTTTGATGTAGTTTTGATTTTATAAATTCAAAATTATGTTGAAGTGCTTTTAAGTCTATTTCGAGAATAGTTTCTTGAGCTTGAGACATATTAATCTTTTTTAGAAGGAATTTTTTCAACATCCTTCACTTCTATTTTTTGAATTTTTTCTTGTACGCGTTCTTTATAATAGGCGGCTCTGCTTAATGGCTCATATTCTTCTGTCTCACCTAGAAAGACAACATTGTCATTCTTAACCTTTCTATGACTATAGTGTGCTAAATTTCCTGTTTTTGTACATACCGCATGTACTTTGGTTACATATTCGGCAGTCGCCATTAAAGCAGGCATGGGTCCGAACGGGTTTCCTTTAAAATCCATATCTAACCCAGCAACTATAACACGCACGCCTCTATTGGCTAAATCATTACAAACCGAAATAATCTCATCGTCAAAAAATTGAGCTTCGTCTATGCCAACTACCTGAACGTCATTTGCTAAAATCCGAATATTAGCTGCTGCTGGTACTGGCGTAGAACGTATTTCATTCGCATCATGAGAAACAACTTTTTCTTCGTCATATCGAACGTCTACAGCTGGCTTAAAAATTTCTACTTTTTGTTTCGCAAATTGAGCGCGCTTCAATCTTCTAATGAGTTCTTCTGTTTTACCAGAGAACATCGAGCCGCATATTACTTCGATCCATCCAAATTGTTCTGCGTGATTTACTGTATTTTCAAGAAACATTTTGTAATTTTCGGCGTTGTAAGATTAACAAATATTTTTTTCGACAATAAACAAATTTATTAAAAATAGTACTCCTTTTATAATTAAAGACATCTATTTATGCACAAAAAGTTAGAAGCAGAGCTCGTAAGTCTTGCACATCGAATTTTGCAAATGAAAAACAAAGATGAAGTGATTGCGTTACGCGACAAAGCGCGCGAAGTTTATGAAAGATTAGCTGTTCTAGCTTTTGTAGATGAACATATAGTCACATCAACTATTGAGATTAATAAAGATGAATTAGTTCAAAAAATTGAAAAAGTTACCGACCTAATTGACAGTAAGAAACCTGAAGACAACAACAATAGGGCCGTTACAAAAAATATAGAAAAGTCAGATGTCGAAGAGAAGTCCGAAAGTCATCAAACAATGTTTGAGCCCAAATTTGATTCGGTTAAAATTGACATACAAAGTTTAAAGTCAAACCAAATTAGTTCAAAGGAAGAGTTTAGAGATGCGATTTCTGCCGATAAAACATCGACATTATTTGATGATGACGAAGAGTTTAAAAAAGAAAAGAAAACCTTAAACGATACATTATTTAATAAAACCATTAAAGTCGGTTTAAATGATCGTATTGCATTTGTGAATCATTTATTTAATTTTAGTCAAGATGATTTTAACCGTGTGTTATCACAATTAAACACTTTTAAAACAGAAAAAGATGCTAAAGATTTTATTAGTACAAAAGTAAAGCCAGAATACAATTGGCAGGGAAAAGAGGCCTACGAAGAGCGTTTAATGTTGTTGATTGAACGTAAATTTTAACTAAAAACGAAATGATGAAAGCAACAGAATACAATATTTTATTTGATAAAGTAATTAATAAGTATCATGTGATTGACGCAGTTGATCAAGCGTTTGAGAACCCATATAACAAATCAGAATTAGAACATTTATTATATAGAAAAAGCTGGATTGACACCGTGCAATGGCATTATGAAGATATTATTCGTTTACCAGACATTAATCCCATAGAGGCCTTAGCTCTAAAACGTAAAATAGATGCTTCAAACCAAGATAGAACAGATATGGTTGAGTATGTTGATAGTTATTTTCTCGATAAATATAAGCGAGTTGATGTCAAAAACGATGCTACTTTAAATACTGAAAGCCCTGCGTGGGCAATTGACAGACTTTCTATTTTGGCTCTAAAAATATATCATATGACGGAGGAAGCAAATAGAGAAACGGCTTCAGAAAAGCATCGAAAGAACTGTAAAGAAAAATTGAATATTTTATTGGATCAGCGTAAAGATTTAACCGAAGCGATTGACGATTTATTGCAAGATATTTCAAGGGGTAATAAGTACATGAAAGCGTATAAACAAATGAAAATGTACAATGATGACAACTTGAATCCTATGTTATACGCCAAAAAATAAAGGAGTCTTTTGTTTATGATAAAAAAGACGACTCACCTTATTAAGGTTGCTTTAATCTGTTTTTTAGCGATACTTTCTAGTTGTAGATCAAGTTATCTTACCGAAACTTTTGAACAAAACAAGGCTCCTGAACAGCCAAATTACCAAAGTGAAAAGAATTGGGCCGTTTTACCCTTGAAATACACTAAAAAATTAAAGGAAGTAGCTTCTGCTAGACAATTCGAAGCTGATGTGTTTTATGTATATCCTACATTGATTAGTGATAAAAAGGATGTCCGGTGGAATGTTGCTGTTGATGATAGCATTCAAAACGATAATGTTTTAAACAAGGCGGTTCATTTTCAGGCCTCGGCTTGGGCGACTTCTGGTAATATTTATGTTCCGTATTATAGGCAGGCGCATATTCGTTCATATAGTATGTTAGAGAACGGGGGTAATGAAGCGTTAATGTTGGCCTACAGTGATGTCAAAGAAGCGTTTAGGGTTTATTTAGAGAAGTATAATAAAGGGAGGCCGATTATTATTGCCAGTCATAGCCAAGGTACTACGCACACCACACTATTATTAAAAGATTTTTTTGATGGAAAGGCATTGCAAAAGCAATTAGTTGCGGCGTATCTTGTCGGAATAGGCACAAAAAAAGATGAATTCAAAACAATTAAAGTATTGACAAAACCTGATGAAACAGGTGGTTTTGTTTCATGGAATACGTACAAAAAAAATAAACTTCCTAAGAAATATGAGAATTGGTACAAAGGCAAAGTAAGTTCTAATCCTATTTTGTGGGATACCTCAACAACGACTCAAAGAGAAGATCATAAAGGGTTTTTATTTGGTAATAATAAGATTTATGAGAAGTCCTTAAAGTTAGAAGTGATAGATGGTATGATCTGGTCAACCTTACCGAGATTTCCTCTTAGAATCTTTTTAATGTTCAAGAAAAATTATCATGTAGGTGATGTAAATCTTTTCTGGAAGGATATTCAAGAAAATGCCGAATTGAGAGTTGACAGTTGGTTAAGGAATCAGGATGATTAAACCAAATTAAAAAACTTATTTATAGCTATAAGAGGTCTAAATTAATTGAAAAAAGCAACTAAAGCATCCACGTTTTTCTTTGAATTTCCAATGAAAATTTGTTGCTCAATTAATACTACAGGGCGTTTTAAAAAAGTATACTCATCGAGTATCAGTTGCTTATAATCTTGTTCGCTTAATTCTTGATTTTTAAGATCCATAGCAGCATATTTTTTAGATCTCCGGCTAAATAATCCTTCATAATTTCCGGCCAAGGCATGCATTTCTTCTAATTGCTTTACAGTAATAGGTTGTGTTTTTATTTCTTGTAATTCAAATCCCTCTAAAGGCAGTTGCTTCAAAATGCGTTTACAAGTATCACAGGTTTTTAAGTAGTATATTTTTTTCATTTATGCTGAATTAAATTCAGTTTTTGTTTCATATTAAATTGTCGGCTAAAATTAGTTAGAATTCAGCAGAAAAAGCAATACTTTTATGCCAAATTAGATTTCATGGAAAAACAATTTGAAATTTTAAAAGCAAATAGGTTGATTGTACTTAAGGTAATTGAGCATCTAAGTTTAGAGCAGCTCAATAAAATACCTCAAGGCTTTAAAAATAATATTGCTTGGAATATTGCTCACTTACTAGTAACGCAACAATTATTATGTTATAGATTTTCTGAGTTACCTGTTTTAGTTAGTGAAGAAATGATTGAAACCTATAAAAAAGGAACGGCACCAAATAAAGACATTGCCCAAGAGGAATTCGACACAATAAGAGAACAATTCTTGGGATTACCTGATACTTTTAAGGAAGATTTTAATGCGAATATTTTTAAAGATTATACGTCATATGCTACGAGTGCGAATGTCACGCTAAATAATATTGAAGAAGCATTTAAGTTCAATAATTTTCATGAAGGCATTCATTTAGGGGTGATTCTATCCTTAAAAAAATTAGTTTAATTCTATGGATTATTTTGCAATTGCCACCATCTTGATAGTACTTTCAGCCGTTTTCGGCTATATCAATGTAAGGTTCCTAAAATTACCTAGCACCATTGGTTTAATGGTGATTACTATATTATTTACACTTGCAGTTTTTATATTGAGTTATTTTGATACTACTTTATTAGAAAAAGAAAGAGAACTCATTACTCAAATAGATTTTAAAACTGTCTTATTGGATGTGATGCTAAGTTTTTTACTCTTTGCAGGAGCTTTACATACCAATTTTCAGCAGTTAAAGATTCAGCGAAAACCTATTTTTATTTTTGCAACTTTAGGTACCTTAATCTCTACTTTTTTAGTGGGCATATTGGCGTATTACGTGTTGCAATTAATAGGGCTGAATATTGATTTCATTTATTGCCTGCTATTCGGAGCATTGATTTCGCCAACAGATCCAATAGCTGTATTAGGGATCATGAAAAAAGTGGGAGCGCCAAAAAATTTAGAAACGAAAATTGTAGGCGAATCACTATTTAATGATGGAGTAGGGGTCGTGATTTTTTTAACGATTTATCAAATAGCACAGGGCGGTACCGAAATTTCAATGGGTCATATCGCTGAATTATTTTTGGTCGAAGTATTGGGAGGCATTGCTTTAGGGCTTGCCATTGGTTGGATTACCTATCGATTGATGAAAAGCATTGATGATTATGATATAGAAGTTATTATTACACTTGCTGCCGTGATGGGAGGAACTATGTTGGCTCAAAAGTTTCACGTGTCGGCGCCCTTAGCAATGGTTACTGCAGGACTAGTCGTAGGCAACGATAAAGTCAGAAAAAATTCAATGAGTGAAGTTACGGAGCAATATGTAGATAAGTTTTGGGAACTCGTAGATGTACTCTTAAACACGATTTTATTTGTAATGATTGGGATGGAAATACTTGTTTTAACTTATAATGGCAAGTTTATATTCGCAGGCTTTATGATTATACCTGTATTGTTATTTTCCAGATATTTATCGCTGCTATTACCAATTAAGCTCTATGCTAAAAAGTTAGATTTTGTGCCCAAAACAAATTTAATTATGACATGGGGTGGCTTGCGTGGAGGTATTTCAATTGCTTTGGCCTTGAGTTTAACACAAGTTATGGAGCGTGATTTGTTTTTAGTAATTACATATATCGCCGTCGTATTCTCCATCATCGTACAAGGTTTAACCGTGGGAAAATTAATAAAGAAGTTTACCTAAATTGATTTATAAGTTTATTTAATTTAGGAGCCTAATTTTGGAATCATAATTAATATATAAAAGCCGTGAAATTCAATACAAAAACAATACATGGCGGGCAACAGCATGACCCTGCTACAGGAGCGGTAATGCCGCCAATATATCAAACATCTACGTATGCTCAAAGTAGTCCTGGTAAACATAAGGGATATGAATATTCTAGAGCGGCAAATCCAACGAGAACAGCACTCGAAAACAATTTTGCGGCTATTGAAAATGGTACACATGGTTTTGCTTTTTCATCGGGCCTTTCTGCAATAGATTGTGTTTTAAAATTACTGAATCCTGGTGATGAGATTATTGCCGGGGATGATCTATATGGAGGTACTTACAGAATGTTTACACGTATGTTCGAAAAATACGGATTGAAGTTTCATTTTGTAAATATGGAAGAGGGGTCAAATGTCGAAGAGCTTCTCAATGAACATACCAAATTGATATGGATTGAGACGCCTACAAACCCGTTGATGAAAATTACTGATATTCAAGAAATAACTAAGTTAGTAAAGGCAAAAAACAATGATATTTTGGTTGCTGTAGATAATACGTTTGCAACACCATATTTGCAATTACCCTTAGATTTAGGAGCGGATATCGCGATGCATTCTGCTACGAAATATCTGGGAGGTCACTCTGATTTGGTAATGGGGGCATTAATGGTAAAAGATCAAAAGTTAGCAGAAGAGTTGCATTTTATACAGTTCGCTGGAGGTGCAGTTGCGGGTCCACAGGATAGTTTTTTAGCTTTACGTGGAATCAAAACATTGCATATACGTATGCAGCGCCATTGTGAAAACGGTATGGCAATTGCAACGTATTTAGAAACACACTCGAAAGTGGCGCAAGTTTTTTATCCAGGCTTGACATCCGATAATAGTCATGAAATTGCTAAAAAACAAATGAAGGATTTTGGAGGGATGGTATCGTTTAAATTAAAAGACGAAAGTGAAGCAACGGCATTTAAAATTTTAGAGAGTTTCAAGGTTTTTGCCTTGGCAGAATCTTTGGGCGGTGTCGAAAGTTTGGTAAGTCATCCGATTACAATGACGCACGCGTCTATTCCCGCTAAGGAAAGAGAAAAAATTGGAATTACAAATTCGTTAATCCGGTTAAGTGTCGGTATTGAAGATATAGAAGATCTCTTGGCAGATTTAAAACAAGCTTTATCATAAATAAAAAATCCCATTCCTAATTTACTAAATTAAGAATGGGAAATTGCTATGAAAAAGGGGAATTCTATACGATCTCCACTCTTTTAGACGTAACTTATTTAAAAACTTACGTTAGTTTTTAGGTTTGAATGGGTAAGAATCTTGATTAATACCTGTACCACCGACATATTCATTGTTGATGTATCGACCTCCAATATTTACACTTTCTTTATAGTAAAAATTGGCAATTCCATGTTTTAAATTATTTTGCCAAGTACCTTCATACATACTGCCATTTGTATACAAATAAATACCATAACCACTTCTGATACCATGGCTGTAATTTCCTTTGTATCGAGAGCCATCTTTCCAAGTGTATCCTCCTTGGCCGTGACGTTTGTCATTTTCCCAATTGCCTTTATACACGTCACCGTTCGTCCATTTATAGGTGCCAGAACCATGTCTTAGATTATCTTTCCAAGTACCAAAGTAAGTACCACTGGCGTAATTCATGGTGCCATCACCATTTTCACAATTACCACTAATACAAACAGGCTCGCGAATAATGTTTTGTTCTTTCTTTTCTGAACCTTTATCAATGGCCACCGGAATAGGCTGATCGACTTGTTTTTTGATTGGGTCGGTAACTTCTTCAGTTTGACTATACATTCCTAATGGAATAAGTAAGAGGAGTGTAATAATTTTTTTCATTTGTAATTTTTTTGTAAGTTCTACTAATACAACGTAAAAATGGGGTGAAATAGTATTACTTTTTAGTTGATAATGAATTATTTAGAATAAAGTTAAATATATTATAAATATAATACTTTCGGGTAAAACATACAATTGATTCTATACTTTTGTATATCATTAGCTTCTATTATGACAAGAATTATAGCATACAGTATCATTCTAATTTTAATATTTTCTTGTAAGAATATCACCACTAGTGTCGAATATGAAGAACAAAATGACGTCATAGAGATATACAATTATAGTGAGTTAGCGCCATTATTAAAAAATACAAATACCGAAAAAACCTATGTTGTTAATTTTTGGGCTACTTGGTGTGCTCCGTGTGTCAAAGAACTACCATATTTTCAAGAATTACACGATACAAATAAGGAGGTAGAAGTCATTTTAGTAAGTTTAGATTTTCCCGAAAAACTAGAAACACAACTAATTCCGTTTATAAAAAAGAAAAATTTAACACCACAAGTTATTTTATTAGATGACCCTAATGAGAATAAATGGATTCCGGCAATTGACTCTACATGGTCTGGTGCATTACCAGCCACATTAATATTTAAGAAAGATAAAAGAGCCTTTTATGAACAGTCATTTACCAAAGAAAGTTTATTAAAAGAAATAGAAAAATTCACTAAAATTTAAAATTATGAAAAAAACGTATGGTTTAGTACTGACTTTTATTTTGATCATCGGATCGGCATTTATATGTATTGATGACGATTCGATTGCTTCAGTTGATGGCTATAAAGTTGAGGATTTAGCCACAGACTTCAGTTTAAAGAATGTTGATGGTAAAATGGTATCCTTAGCAGATTTTAAAGAA
>RCND010000960.1_pt1 | contig 16307 bp, 21 predicted proteins | sample 2041351 | NCBI WGS metagenome assembly RCND01 (sample SAMN09708230, study PRJNA481090) | Marine sediment metagenome, whole genome shotgun sequencing project. | biome: marine sediment; feature: ocean; material: sediment; isolation source: Sewage treatment plant 12B marine sediment (STP12B) ... | reverse complement strand
CCTTAGCATTTCCTCAGCTTGATAAAAAAGAAATGAAAATATTGGCTATTAAGAATTATCAAAGTATTGCAATTACTTTTCTTGAAGTATTTAATCTTGCTGAAATGGATAGGGAAAATATTAAGAAGAATTTTCTATTTACAGGTTTAGATTTTGTTTTAAAAAAGTATCATGAAAATAAAGGACTAATTTTATTAACAGCGCATTATGGAAATTGGGAAATTGGCGCAGTTGCAGTTGGGCTCCATCTTGAACAAGCTGTTCACGTATTGGTTAAGAAACAGAAAAATCCATACGTTGCTAATTGGTTAAACAACTTTAGAGAAAGGTATGGTAATAAACAGATCTATCTAGGAGTTTCTGTTAGAGATTTATATTCAACTCTTAAAGAGAAAAAAATTATTGGTATTGTCGGTGATCAGAGAGGGAAAAAAGATGGTGTTAAAGTTAATTTTTTTGGTATAAAAACTTCAACATTTCCGGGTACTGCAGCAATTGCTCTCAAAACTCAATGTCCGGTTGTTGTACTTCTCTGTGGCAGACAAAAAAATGGGACTTATAAAGCGGAAATTGAAGAAATTAAACTTGATGATATCATTGGAACGCAGGATGAAAGAATTCGGGAATTTAATCAGCGCTATATGTCAATTTTAGAAAAGAATATTAAAAAGTATCCTGAGCAATGGTTTTGGATGCATAATATTTGGAAACATCACAAGATAAACTAATTTCTAAAGGGTAAATAAAAAAGAGCCTTAAAATTTGCTTAATTACCTCCGGTAAATTCAAATAAAACTTCCTTTTTCCGATAATTATAGTTTTAGTAAACTTGAGAATAATTACATTTTTTGAAACGTACATTTTTCTTAAATGTTAATTATATTTCATAATTACATTTTAAAAAAATATGAAAATTAAATTTCAAGATATTAAAGATGCAATTGTATTTATAACACCCAGTTTTGCAAATTCGGAGACTGTTAGGTATAAACTCAGATTTACAAAAATTATTCAAATAGTTTTACTTTATACATTTATTGTAGTACTACTTACAATTGGAATTTTAGCCATCACACCCCTTAAGAATTTGGTTTTTCATTTTGAAAATGAAGAGCTCAAGGTACAAGCCACTAAAGCATCTGAACTTGAACAAAAAATGCGCTATTTAACAAAAGAATTGGAGTCAATTTCATCTACAAATAAGAGATTGGAATACGCCTTGATCTTAGGAACTACTGATTCTCTTGATTCGACTGCAGCTCCATACGATAGTCTAAAATATGAAGAAAATGAGAACAGGCCTTACGGCGGCAACTTATTTTATATTTTTTCTAAGATATGGAATAATTATTTTGATTATCAAATCCAAACTTCAGTACATTTTATAAAGCCGAGTAAAGGATTAATCATAAATGACTTTAATCCTGGCAGTGGACATTTTGGAATTGATTTTGCTGTCAAAGAAGGATCCTCAATATTTGCGGCAGGAGGAGGTCTTGTAGTTTTTGCAGATTTTACATTAGATGATGGTTACAAAATGATTTTGCAGCATAATGAAGGTTACATTTCAATTTATAAACACTGTTCATCTTTGCTTAAAAATGAGAGAGATATTGTGGTTCAAGGAGAATTAATTGGGCTGAGCGGCAACTCAGGTAAAAATACAACAGGTCCGCATCTTCATTTTGAAATTTGGAAAGATGGTAAGCCTGAAAATCCAAAGGAGTTTTTTATTAAATGATAGGGGTTAAAAATATGTCAAAACGAGAAAACGGATATTCCGAAGATGTGAGTATTCTCAGTGACGGTGTAAACATAGAAGGAAAAATTTCAAGTAACGGTAACGTTAGAATTGACGGAAAAGTTATTGGTGATGTTAACGTAAAAGGAAATTTAACACTTGGTGCTTCTTCTGAAGTTAATGGTCAGATCTCAGCAAAAAATATGACTGTCAGCGGTAAGGTTGAAGGTACACTTAAAATTGAGGAAAAACTGACTCTAGAATCATCTTCACGAATTAAAGGTGATTTAATCGCTAAAGTTTTAGTGATAGAAGAAGGTGCAAAATTTGACGGTAAGAGTTCAATGAATCAAACCGGCTCACAATTAGGCCAAACACCAATTGAACAAAAAAAGTGAAAATAGTTTAGCACAAACTTATAAAGATGTTGGTCCGTATTTAGGATTAGGAACTCAGCTGGCTGCAACAATTACGTTGATGTTTTTTCTAGGCAACTGGCTGGATGGAAAGTTGGAAATAGAACCAGTTCTAACTATTATATTTACACTTTTTGGTGGATTTGCAGGAACTTATAATTTTATAAAAGCAACTATTAAGACAGAAAAAAAGAAGAAAGTTGACTGACTTTACAAAAAGAATTATCTATTCGTATGTCATTATTTTTGCCGTACTTTTTATTTTATATTTTTTAGATGTTATCTCCTCACTATTTTTAACCTCAGCTATTTATGCGGGTGTTCTTAACCTGATAAATGCTTTTGCTGCAGTAAGATTGTTTAAAATATCATATAAATCCGGTGCAAAATCATTCATGATTTATAATCTTGGTGGTCTAGGAATTAGGTTAATGATCCTAATGGTATGTATTGTATTGGTAATAAAATTCTTGAATATTGATGAATATGGATTTATATTAGTATTCTTTTTATTTTATTTTATTTCTTTAATTTTTGAAGTTCTATTTTATTTAAAAATAGCCAATAAAAGACAGTAATTAATGTACAGTGAAGAATTGAAAGTTGTTGCTGATAGTCTAAATGCATTACCTGCTGAACAGAAAGGTAATAGTGCAGATTGGATAATGCACCACGTCTTAGATAGTAAGTATTTAGATTTTGAACCTTTCTTTAAAATTTATTTGCCTGAAATTCATTTGTTTGGTATAGATTTTTCTATTACTAAACATGTTGTATTTCTATGGATTGCAGCTGCCATTCTATTGCTCATTTTTTACTTTGTAGGTAAGCAATACAAAAAGTCCTTTTTGCCAAAAGGTTTAGCTAATTCAATGGAACTTCTTGTTATTTTTGTAAGAGATGAAATTGCTAGACCAACTATAGGTAAAGGATACGAGAAATTTTTACCATATTTACTTACAGTGTTTTTTTTCATACTGACTTGCAATTTTCTTGGATTGATACCTTATGGTGCAACTGCCACAAGTAATATTTCTATTACGGCAGCATTAGCTGCAATGACATTCTTTGTTGTGCAGGCCGGCGGTATTATGAAAAATGGTCCTATTGGTTATTTTAAAGGACTTATTCCCGGAGGTGTTCCGGGTTGGCTACTGCCAATTATGTTCGTAGTAGAGATTCTCGGCTTATTTACTAAACCGTTTGCCTTAGCAGTGAGATTATTTGCCAATTTAACTGCAGGTCACATAGTTATTTATGCTTTAATTGGTTTGATATTTATTATGCAAACATTTTTTGTAGCTCCAGTTTCTGTAGCGTTTGCATTATTTATTTATTTACTGGAAATTTTAGTCGCGCTTATTCAAGCGTATATTTTTACAATGTTATCATCCTTATTTATTGGGATGGCTGTACATCAAGATCATTAACTACTTTTCAATTTAAGGAGGAAATAAATGGAATTTGCTTATTTAGCAGCAGGTATTGGAGCTGGGATGACCATTATTGGCGGAGCTTTAGGTATTGGTAAATTAGCTGCGGCAGCACTGGAAGCTAGTGGACGTCAACCGGAAGCAGCCGGTGATATTAGAACTTCAATGATTATTGCAGCTGCATTAATCGAAGGTATTTCACTTTTTGCATTAGTTGTCTGCATCCTTTTAGCGCTTAAATAAAAATTTTAGAGAAGTATATTTACTTCTCCCATTTAATACGTAAAGGTTACAAAAATGCTAGCATTTTTATCTTCTATTATGCTTCTTTCTGCAGAAGGAGGTGGAGGCAGTTTACTTGATGTAAATCCCGGTCTTATTTTTTGGACTGTTGTTACTTTTGTTATATTGCTACTTATTCTTAAGAAAGTTGCTTGGAAACCGATTCTTAATTCTCTTAGTGAAAGGGAGAATTTTATTAAGGATTCGGTTGAAAGAGCTGAAACCGCTAAAAAAGAAGCTGAAGAATTATTAGAGCTTAACAAGAAAAATTTAGCAAAAGCAGAAGAAGATGCTCAAAAAGTTATTGCTCAAGGAAGAGAATACGCCGAGAATTTAAAGACTCAGATTATTCAAGAAAGTAAGTCTGAAGCTAAGAAAATTGTTGACGATGCCTCTAAGGAAATAGAACGAAAAAATATTGAAGCTTTTAATACCCTAAAGGGTGATGTTGCGGCAATTGCTGTTGAAGCTGCTGAAAAAATTATTAGAAGTAATCTTGATAAGGAAAAACAAGAAAAAATTGTTAATGAATTTATTAACGAATTGCACAAGAGCTAATCATGAGTGAATTTGTTATTTCTACAAGATATGCTAATTCTTTAATGATGATTTCTGTTGAGAAAGATATTCTCAATAATATTATTGAAGATATTTCTCTCATTAAAAATACTTTAGAAGCCTCTCGAGAATTGAGAGTTTTTTTGGATAATCCAGTTATTTCTTCGGAGAAGAAGGGTGCAGTTTTAAAAGACCTCTTTGATACAAGGGTTAGCAGTGATTTAGCGAATTTTTTACAGTTCCTGGTTAAAAAAGGGAGAGAAAATTTATTATTCGAAATTTCGAAAAGGTTTCTATTTCTAAGCAACCAAAAATTAAATAGAGTTGATGTTGATGTTGTTAGTGCAATTGAACTTGATGATAAGCAGAAAGAGGAGATTAAAACCAAATTGGAGAAGATGGTTAATAAAACAATCTCTCCAAGTTTCCAAATTGATTCAAATATAATTGGCGGCTTTAAGGCAAGATTTAGCGATACGGTTGTAGATGCTTCTGTTAAACATCAACTGGAATTGTTAAAGAAAAAATTATTTAAAGAAGATTATTTAAGAAATTAATTCAAACAAAAATTTTTAAGGTAAAATAATGGCTCAAGTTAGACCCGATGAAGTTTCTGCGATTTTAAGAAAGCAGCTTTCCGGCTTCGACAACGAAATAGATATTTACGATGTTGGTACTGTGCTTTCTGTTGGAGATGGTATTGCAAGAGTTTACGGACTTTCCCAAGTTATGGCTAGTGAGCTTGTTGAATTTCCTCATGAAATAATCGGAATGGTTTTAAACCTTGATGAAGATAGTGTTGGCTGTGTTTTGTTTGGTGACAGTTCCCTTATTAAACAAGGTGATACTGTAAAACGAACAAAACGTGTAGCTTCAATTCCTGTTGGAGAAGAATTTTTAGGTCGTGTAATTACTCCTCTTGGTGAGCCAATTGATGGTAAAGGGTCAATTCAATCTGAAAGATATTTGCCGATTGAAAGGAAAGCTTTAGGTGTAGTTGCAAGACAACCAGTTACCGAGCCATTACAAACTGGTATTGCTGCTGTTGATGCCATGATTCCAATTGGTAGAGGGCAAAGAGAATTAATTATTGGTGATAGACAAACAGGTAAAACTGCAGTTGCTATTGATGCAATAATAAATCAAAAATTTACCCACACAAAAGAAGCTAAAGATGAAGGTGTAAATCCGGTTTATTGCGTATATGTAGCAATTGGCCAAAAAGCTTCTACTGTTGCTCAAGTTGTAAATAAATTAAAAGAACATGGTGCAATGGAATACACAACAGTTGTTTCGGCCTCAGCGTCAGATCCCGCACCATTGCAGTATATTGCTCCGTATTCCGGGGTAACATTGGCAGAATATTTCAGAGATAATGGTAGACATGCTTTAGTAATATATGATGATCTTTCTAAACAAGCGGTTGCTTATAGAGAGCTTTCATTATTGTTAAGAAGACCTCCAGGACGTGAAGCATATCCTGGTGATATTTTTTATCTTCACTCAAGATTGCTTGAAAGAGCATCAAAATTAAGTGATGATTTAGGTGGTGGAAGTTTAACAGCACTTCCAATTATCGAAACACAGCAGGGTGACGTATCTGCTTATATACCGACAAATGTTATTTCAATTACTGACGGACAGATCTATCTTGAACCAAACTTATTTAATGCAGGCGTTAGACCAGCAATTAATGTTGGTATCTCTGTATCTCGTGTTGGAGGTAATGCTCAAATTAAAGCTATGAAGAAAGTTGCTGGTACATTAAAATTAGATCTTGCACAGTATCGCGAACTTGAATCATTTGCAAAATTCGGTTCAGATCTGGATCAGGCAACCCAAAGAACTTTAGCTAAAGGTGAAAGATTAGTTGAACTACTAAAGCAAGGGCAGTATTCTCCTTCTCCCGTTGAAAAGCAAGTTGTAAGTATTTATGCTGCTGCTAACGGTTATCTGGATGATATTGAAGTAAAAGATATTAAAAGATTTGAAAAAGAATTTTTAGAATATATTGATGTAAATGATAAAAGTATATTTGATGATATTCGGATTTCTAAAATACTAAACGATGACACTGTTGAAAAAATTAATAAAATTGTTAACGAATTCCATTCGAAATTTAAAAAGAGTGAATAGTTTAATATTTTATGGCAACACTTAGAGACATAAAGCAGCGTATTGTTGGAGTAAAAAGCACTCAGCAGATAACAAAAGCAATGAAAATGGTTGCCGCTGCAAGATTGCGCCGTGCTCAAGAAAATATAATTAATGCAAAACCTTATGCAAGAAAAATGTCAGAGGTTTTGAACCACTTGCTTAAAAGTGTCGGTACCCGTAATCCGCTTTTTAGTGTTAGAGAAGTTGAATCAGCTGTACTTGTTGTAGTTACTTCAGATAGAGGTTTATGCGGCGGATTTAATATGAATGCTATCCGACAAGCTGAAGAGCTAATTGAAGATGAATTGAGAGAAATTCAGGATAACAATAAACTTCAGATGTATTGTGTCGGCAAAAAGGGGAATGATTATTTTAGCAAAAAATCTGAACTTAATATTGTCGGTTCTTATCCCGGTATTTTCTCGGATTTAAATTTCGAATTTGCTGCATCTTTAGCTGATGAATTTACATCCAAATTTTTAAATGGTGAAGTTGATAAAGTTATTATCGTTTACAATGAATTTAAGTCAGTAATTCAGCAAAAGATTGATGTAAAACAGTTTTTACCGATTGAAAATATTGAAGAAAATTCTGAAGAGTCTCATAAACTTATTGAGTATATCTACGAGCCTGATCAAGAAGAAATAATGAACACATTATTGCCCAGACATCTTAAAGGGCAATTCTGGACAGTGCTTTTAGACAGTTACGCAGCTGAGTTAGGGGCAAGAATGACAGCGATGGAAATGGCTACGGAGAATGCGAAAGAGATGATCAGAACATTGAATATCAAATATAACAAAGAAAGACAAGCTGCAATTACAAGTGAAATATTAGAAATTGTTTCTGGTGCTAATGCTCTTTCGAGTCAATAGAATTGTTGTGTCGTTGAGTGTATGTTAGAAGATATTACTTTAAAATTTGAAAAAGCCCTAAAGCAAGTTACCGGACAAGGTCGTCTTTCTGAAAAAAATATTTCGGATACGCTTAGAGAAATTAGACGTGTTCTTTTAGATGCTGATGTAAATTACAAAGTTGCTAAGAAATTTATAGATGATGTAAAAGTTAAAGCGCTTGGTCAAGAAGTTTTAACTTCGGTAACACCGGGTCAGCTTATTACAAAAATCATTTATGATGAGCTAACCGAATTGATGGGGTCTACGAAGCAAGAGTTAAAAATAAATGCTTCCGGACCAACAATAATTTTAATGGTTGGATTGCAAGGATCTGGTAAAACAACATTCAGCGGCAAACTTGCTAAATATCTTACTGATAAAAATAGAAAAGTTCTTTTAACTGCAGCTGATATTTATAGACCTGCAGCTATTGATCAGTTGAAGATGCTGGGTAAGCAGATTGATGTTCCCGTATTTAGTATTGATGGAAGCAAAGATGCAGTTAAAATTGCTGAAGAATCTGTAAAGTATGCAAAAGAAAATTCATTAAATACGATCATTATTGATACTGCCGGACGTTTGCATGTTGATCAAGTTTTAATGGATGAAGTGCTTAATATTAAGCAAAAAGTAAATCCAACAGAAATACTTTTTGTTGTTGATTCGATGACCGGACAAGATGCGGTTAATTCTGCAAAAGCATTTAATGATGTTGTAAATTTTGATGGTGTTGTTCTTTCCAAGTTGGATGGTGATTCAAGAGGCGGTTGTGCGTTATCAATTAAAGCTGTAGTCGATAAGCCTATAAAATTTGTCAGTTTGGGTGAAAATCTTGACACTATAGAGATGTTTTTCCCCGATCGACTAGCATCCAGAATTATTGGTCGTGGAGATGTAATTTCACTTGTTGAAAAGGCTCAACAGCAGTTTGATGATACAGAAGCCGAAGATTTAGAGAAAAAATTACTTTCAAATAAATTTGACTTTGATGATTTTCTTAAGCAAATTAAGATGATCAAGAAAATGGGCTCTTTAAAATCGCTGATTGGAATGATGCCAGGTGTGAGTTCTGCGGTAAAAAATGCAGATATTGATGATAATCAGCTTGTAAAAGTGGAATCAATAATTCATTCAATGACTAAGGATGAGCGGGCAAAGCCAAAAATATTAAATGGCAGCAGAAGAAAAAGAATTGCAAAAGGAAGCGGCAATTCAATTCAGGAAGTAAATCGTCTTATTAAGCAATACGGCGAAATGCAGAAAATGATGAAGAAATTTAATTCCAAAGGCGGTAAAAAACTTTTAGGAAATTTTAATAATATGAAATTTAATTAATGATAAGAATATATTGGAGGATAATTTAATTTGGCTGTGAAGTTAAGATTACGTAGAATGGGTAAAAAGAGACAACCAATTTACAAAGTGGTTGCTGCTGATGCTCGTTCACCTAGAGATGGAAAATATATTGAAGCTATTGGATCGTACAATCCTAAAACTGATCCGGCTACAGTAGAACTTAATGAAGAAAGAGCTCTCTATTGGTTAGGTTGTGGTGCGCAACCTACTGATACAGTGAAAAATTTATTAAATAAACAGGGTATCCTGCTAAAGAAAGAGCTTCTAAAAGAAGGGCTATCGGAAGAAGCAATTTCTGCTAAATTAGAAGAATGGGGCAAAAATAAAAATTCTTTATTAGAAAAAAAGAAAGCTAAAGCTGATCAACTAAAGAAAGAAAAAGCTGATCAATTAAAGAAAGAAAAAGCTGATCAACTAAAAAAAGAAGAAGCTGAGGCAGCTAAGAAAAAGCTGGAAGAAGATAGTAAAGCAAAAGAAGTTGAAGCAGCAGAAGTTGAGGGTACTGCTTCTGAAGAAGTTTCTACAGAGGAAGAGAAACCGGAAACTGAATAAATTCTTTTGCGGAATTTTTCTTGAATGTATAAGTATCCTATTTCTCAAAATAATCTATAGGTCGGCTCATGAAAGAATTCGTTGAGTTTATTGCCAAACACTTGGTCGATAGCCCCGATGCTGTCAAGATTGAAGAATCTGAACCCGGCGATAATACTGTCGAGTTACTGCTGAAAGTTAGTGCGGATGATGTTGGCAAAGTGATTGGCAAACAAGGCAAAACCGCTCAAGCTATGAGAATTCTCCTTACAGCAATTGCGGCTAAAGAGGGAAAAAGAGCAGTACTAAAAATATTAGATTAATTGATTGGATGATTTTTATTTAATAGCGGAAATTCAAGATACATTTAGTTCCGATGGTTCTGTTGTAATAAAATCTTTCTCCGATTTTCCTGAGCGATTTTTTGAGCTTAAAAGTGTAGTTATTGAATTTTTTGGCAAGCTGAAAGATCTAGAAATTGAATTTGCCAAAGAAACTGAGGGTTTTTTGATATTAAAGTTTTCTCGTTTTAATTCAAATGAGGATGTGCAATTTCTAATTGGTAAAAAATTGTACGTAAAAAAGGATCAACTTTATAAATTGCCTTCAGATACTTATTATGTTCATGATCTTATTAATAGCAAAGTTTATATAGAAAATTTGTTCTTTGGAAAACTGGTCGATGTATTAAATTTACCGAGCAATGATGTTTATGTTGTTATTAAAAACGATGGTTCAGAAATTCTTGTCCCTGCGGTTAAAGAATATGTTCTAAATTTCAATTTGGAAGAAAAAAAATTGTATTTAGATTCCGATTGTAAAAATTTGATTAGCGATGAGAATTGATATTATTTCTGCGGTGCCGGATTCTTTACAAAGTATTATAAATACTAGTATTGTAAAACGAGCACAGGATAAAGGACTTGTAGAAATTGTTGTTCATAGTCTTAGAGATTATGTACACGATAAACATAAACAAATTGATGATAAACCATTTGGCGGGGGTCCTGGAATGTTACTTAAACCGGAACCTTTTTTTGAGTGTATTGAAAAACTCAAAAATGAACGAGATTATCAGCATATAATTTTCACGACTCCAAAAGGGAAAATTTTTAATCAATCTATTGCTAATAAGTTTTCTTTAGCAGAAAATTTAATGATAATTGCGGGACATTACAAAGGAATTGATGACAGAGTTCGTGAAAAATTTGCAACTGACGAAATATCAATTGGAAACTTTGTTTTAAGTGGCGGTGAATTGTTAGCTTTAATTATTATGGATTCGGTGGTCCGGTTGCAGCCTGGTGTTCTAGGCGACAGCGAATCGATGCTTCATGATTCTTTTATGAATGGTGAACTAATTGAAGCTCCATATTTTACAAGACCGTCAGAATATAAAGGTATGAAAGTACCTGAAGTTTTATTATCGGGCAATGATAAAGAAATTTCAAAATGGAAAGAAGAACAATCAAAAAGTTTAACAGAAAAGTGGAAAAAAATAAATAGTTCGGAGTAGAAATGGAAAAGGCAAAAAAAATTATAGCAGAGCAGCAACGTACTGATTATCCCGTGTTCAATTCAGGAGATAGAATCAAGGTTCATGTTCGGGTTATAGAGGGAAACAAAGAAAGAGTTCAGCCGTTTGAGGGCGATGTTATTAGCATAAGAGGCGATGGAAATAATAAAACATTTACAGTCAGAAAAATTTCCAGCGGTGTTGGTGTTGAAAGAATTTTTCCTTTTAATTCACCGAAAATTGCTAAAATTGATCTTATTAGACAAGGTAAAGTTAGAAGAGCAAAGCTTTACTATCTTAGAAATCTTTCGGGTAAAGCTGCGCGTATTAAATCTAAAAAAGTAAGATAGATTTTCTTTTAGACTAAAGTCCGGTGAAAAGCCGGACTTTTTTTATTTTAAATAGGATGTTTTATGAATCTTATAATTCCAAATAATATTTTTACCACCTTATTTTTACTATCAATTGATGAAAAGGATCGTCCGGATGTTAAAATCAAAGAATCTGCTTTAATTGCATTAGAGTTAGAAAATAATGAGGGCAGTGTTGCTTTAATTCCATCACTGGATCTAATAGATAACAGAGATCTTTTTGTTTCAACCAAGCTGGGCTTGGCATTTGAAGGATCACTTTCAAATTCTTATTTATACTATTTCGATGAAAATTCGGAAGTTAGTAATATTCAACTGAGAGGGGACATAAGTAAAAATGAGGTTATACTTTCTAAAATAATTTTCAAGGAAAGATATAATTTGGCTATTGAATTTTCCTTAGATACTAATCAGGAACTAGATGAGAAAAATAACTATCTGATTACCGGGAGTGAAAATTGGAATAATAATATTTACGAAAGAGGGATAAGCTTCAGTGAACAAATTTCAGATATTTTAGATTTTCCTTATATGAATTTTTTGTTTGTTTCTAAGAGTGAAGATTCAATAAAAAATTTTAATAATCAGTTTGAAAATATTTCTAAATCAGTTATTACAAAATTAGGCGCAAACCTCTCAAAAATCGGTTTAAGCCAAGAGGTTAATAACTTCATAAAAAGAGAAATTCCGTCAGTCTATTATGATTTTACTGATGCCGAACTTGAAGGACTTAAAGAATTATTACAATTAGCTTTTTATCACCAAATTATTGATAATATTTTTGACGTAAAATTTGTATGATGAGCCGATATACTGGCTCATCATCAATTGGAAAGTTTTATTTGTTTACTTTAAATTTTGTATTGCCGTTTTCAATAAAATCAATTATCTGATTAATTGCTGCAATTCCTGCATTGATATTAGCTTCAGCGGTTTGAGCACCTATCTTTTTAGGAGTAAAATAACACTGGCTTTCAAATTTTTCTAAAAGCAGATCTGAATTACCCGGTGCAATATCAGACGCATACTTGAAATCAGGCCTGGTTTCAAATAATTTTACTAGATCATTTTCATCCACAACTTCTTTCCGTGCTGTATTAACAAGTGTAGCATCAGTTGGCATAGAATTTAATAAATCAAAGTTGATTGAATTTTTCGTCTGATCATTTGCCGGAATATGCAGAGAAATATATTCGCTGTTCTTATATAAGTCTTTGACTGAATCATATACTGTGATACCATCTGCTTCCATAATCTCTTTTGGGATAAAGGGATCATGAGCTGAGATATTCATTCCAAAACCTTTTGCAATATTTGCTACAAGTTTTCCAACATTACCATAGGCATGAATGCCAAGTGTTTTTCCTTTTAATTCAGTACCCGGTTTCCCATTAAATTTTCCTCTTGCCATATAGATCATCATTCCAATTGCCAGTTCAGCAACTGCATTCGAGTTTTGTCCAGGTGTATTCATTACTACAACTTTTTTAGCTGATGCTGCTTCAAGATCAACATTATCATAACCAGCGCCGGCTCTAACTACAATTTTTAATTTATCTGCTGTAGCAATAACTTCTTTTGTAACTTGATCGCTTCTAATTATTAACGCTTCTGCATCTTTTACTGCTTCAAGTAGCTGACTCTTATCTTCATACTTTTCTAACTTGCTGAATTCATAACCGGCATTTTCAGTAATACTCTTAATCTGATTAAGCGCTACCGGAGCAAACGGCTTTTCTGTGGCAACTAATACCTTCATATTATTTCCCTCTTAATTTTTATTAATCAATGGAATATTTATTTTATACTTTTTAGCATTGTCAATCGCTCTTTCATAGCCGGCATCAGAATGTCTTACAATTCCCATTCCGGGATCGTATGTTAACACTCTTTCCAGTCTTTCCTCGGCTTCTTTAGTTCCATCTGCAACTATCACCATTCCTGCGTGAATGGATTTACCTATACCAACACCGCCACCGTGGTGAACAGAGACCCAACTTGCACCGCCGATTGAATTTAGGAGTGCATTTAAAATGGGCCAGTCTGCAATAGCATCACTTCCATCTTTCATTGCCTCAGTTTCCCGGTAGGGAGATGCTACTGATCCGCAATCCAAATGGTCTCTGCCAATAACTATTGGAGCTTTTACTTTTCCATCTGCAACAAGATTATTAAATATTTTACCCATTTTAGCTCGTTCACCATAACCTAACCAACAGATTCTTGAAGGCAAGCCTTGAAAGTGAACTTTTTTCTGAGCTAATTTAATCCATCTTACGAGAGCCTCATTTTCAGGGAAGGTTTCCAAGATTGCTTTATCGGTTTCATAAATATCATTCGGATCACCTGATAATGCTACCCATCTAAAAGGACCTTTCCCATCACAGAAGAGTGGTCGGATATAAGCAGGTACAAATCCCGGAAAGTCAAATGCATTCTCTACACCGTTTTCTTTTGCTTCACCCCTAATGTTATTACCATAATCGAATGTGACTGCACCTTTTTTCTGCATCTCTAGCATTGCCTTAACATGAGTGACGATAGTTCCCTTAGATTTGGTAATGTACTCATCAGGATCTGATTTTCTTAATTTTAAAGCATCCTCATAAGGCATTCCCATTGGTACATAACCATTGAGAGTATCATGAGCAGAAGTTTGATCAGTTAAAACATCAGGGATAATATTATCTGCAATCATCTTAGGCAGAATTTCACCAGCATTACCAACTAGACCAACAGATAGGGCTTCACCATCATTTTTAGCTTTTAGAACAGTATCAATAGCATGATTATAATCATCTGCAATAACATCCAGGTAGCCTGCATCAACTCGTTTCTGCAGTCTTTGTTTATCAACATCAATACCCAGGAAAGCTGCACCGTTCATAGTTGCAGCAAGCGGTTGAGCCCCGCCCATTCCACCAATCCCTGCTGTTAATAAAAATTTCCCTTTTAAGCTTCCGTCAAAACGTTGTCTTGCACATTCAGCGAAGGTTTCGTATGTGCCTTGTAAAATTCCTTGAGTCCCAATATAAATCCAGCTTCCGGCAGTCATTTGTCCGTACATTGTTAAGCCGAGTTTTTCTAGTCTTCTGAATTCTTCCCAATTTGCCCAATCAGGTACAAGCATAGAATTTGAAATTATAACTCTAGGTGCATTTTTATGCGTAGGAAAAACAGCCACCGGTTTACCCGACTGAATGAGAAGTGTCTCATTGTCCTCAAGTTTTTTTAATGATTCTACAATAGCGTTGAAAGATTCCCAATTTCTTGCAGCTTTTCCGGAACCGCCGTAAACAATAAGTTCGGAAGGTAGTTCTGCAACTTCCGGATCTAAATTATTCATTAACATTCTCATTGCAGCTTCTTGAATCCAGCCTTTACAACTCAACTCTGTCCCTATTGGGGCTTTAATATTATTCTTATCCATAACGTTTAATTATTTAATTTATAAATTACACTTTGGTATTGGTTCAACATATTTTTATAAAACCATTTTGTTAAGAACCATGCTTTATCAACCTTAGATTGTAAGTGTTTGACATTTTCATTCAGTTGAAAAAGAAGCTTAGTTTTTTCTTCTTTTGTAAGTTTAACTTTATCCGGATTTGAGTTAAGTTTCGAAATTACCGAATTAAAAATTCTAACCTCCTTAACAAGGCGATCATCTGTTTCCATCTGTTTAGCTGCTTGTTTTGCAAAGCTTGATAAAATTTTACTTTCGTTTTTGTCAAACTCAAATTCGTAGTTTTGAAATAGTTTTTTCTTCATAGTTTAATTCTTTAATGATAATAATTTTTCTCTAATATTTTGAAATCCCGGTTTTATTACGTCGTAAATTATTTTTAATCTTTCTTCGTAAGGGATAAATGCAGATTTCATGGCATTAATGTTAAGTCTTTCAATATCATCAAGACTTATCCCAAAAACTTCTGCTGCGGTAAGATATTCTTTTGTCAGAGTTGTATCGCTCATTAACCTGTCATCTGTATTGAGGAAAACTCTAAACTTCCTTTTGTAAAAAACACCAAATGGATGGTTCTCCAAGCTATCAATAGCTCCCGTATGAACGTTGCTAAGCAAACATATTTCTAAAGGTAATCTTTTATCCAAAACATATTGGGATAGTTCCCCTAAGGAAACTACATCACCATCTTTATCAAGCACCACATCTTCCAGCAGACGAGTAGCATGACCAATTCTGTGAGCTCCACAAAATTGAATTGCCTGCCAAATTGATTCTTTCCCAAAAGCTTCGCCAGCATGTATTGTTATATTAAAATTTTCTCGTTGAATAAATTGAAAAGCCTCTAAATGATCTCTAGGTGGATAGCCACCTTCTTCACCTGCCAGATCAAAACCAACAACGCCTTTATTTCTATAGTTAACTGCAAGCTCTGCAATTTCCAGTGAAGTTTTCATATTTCTCATTCCACATAGGATTAGGCCATACTCAACTCCAAAATCTTTCTTGCCCCTTTCCAGACCTAACAAAACTGCATTTACCACATCATCATAATGCAATCCATTCTCCAAATGAAGGATGGGCGCAAAGCGAGTCTCTACATAGCAAATTCCATCATTCTTCATATCTTCCATCATTTCATAAGCGATTCTTTCTAAAGCTTCTTTTGTTTGCATAAGTGCACAAGTATGTTCAAAACCTTGTAAATATTCAACAAGATTTCCTTTGTTTGCTCCTCGGTGAAACCATTCAGCAAGTTCAGTAGAATCTTTTGTCGGAAGTTTTTTATATTTCTGTTCCTCAGCAAGTTCAATAATGGTTTGTGGTCGTAATCCGCCGTCAAGGTGATCATGTAAAAGCACTTTTGGTACTTCTCTAATAATATTTTCAGTAGTCATTTTTTCCTTTTTTTTATAAGATAAAAATATTCTTTTTAGTTCCTAAATGCAATTTTACTATACTATTTGAAGTTGCTGCAGATTTCAAATTATTTATGTGTAATGTTACAACAACATCATAATAGAAATTATTATCTTTCTGAAAATATTATAAAGCTTTTATTTTCTTTAACTCAATTTATTTTTC
>RCND010000959.1_pt1 | contig 16338 bp, 11 predicted proteins | sample 2041351 | NCBI WGS metagenome assembly RCND01 (sample SAMN09708230, study PRJNA481090) | Marine sediment metagenome, whole genome shotgun sequencing project. | biome: marine sediment; feature: ocean; material: sediment; isolation source: Sewage treatment plant 12B marine sediment (STP12B) ... | reverse complement strand
GACACCTCACAGGTCACTCCCGATGAAGCGGTGCGGGAAGTGCTGCTCCTCCTCGAACGCGAGGGCTATATCTCGGCGTCTGAAGCCGAGTAGAACAATTCGTCGGACGAATTGTGGCGACTCTCGCTTTGCTCGCGTCGGTGCGATCGCGCTGGCGCCACCACAGGAAACGCGGCATGGTGGGGCCGGCCTCCCCGCCGGCCGGGAGTGAGATCCGGATAGGACGATCCGGCGATACCGATCTCGATTCCTACGGTGACTCAGGTCTCAGCGCATAAATCTGGACCCGCGGTCCGGCATCGAGTTCGAGGGTCGCATTTCTCGTGAGAAACATCCGTAGTCGGTCGTCGCGCTCGTAGTGCACTTCGGGTGGGACCTTTCCCTGATAGTGGACGAGGTCCGCCTCGGTGAATCGCTTCCGGGGGACGTAGATGTAGTAGATCTCGCTCGCCGGCTCCTGGGCCAGATATGCGCGAATGGGTTTGATCCCGAGAGCGGGGATGATCCTGTCCATGTTCCGCTCCTGCCGTAAACGGACGCGGACAAATCCGGTGTCGTTGGTGAGGAACCGGGCCTCGGGGTGGGCATCGACATAATCACCGACCTCCTCTTGCGCGCGGACAAAGGCTCCCCCAACCGGCACCCGGATCCGGGCGACATAGACGACGGCCACGAGAAAGATGCAGAGCCATCCGGCGGCACGAGTGACGGTGGAAACCGGGCCTTGATTCCTCGCTTTCGACCGAACGGCCCGGGTCACGAACTGAATCCCGGCGATCACGAGCGGGCAGTAGAAGGGGAGGAGGTAAACAAAGAACCGGGGATGCAGGGTGAAGACCGGGGCGAGGTACGACAGCCCATAGAGGGAGATCGGGGCGAGAAAGAGGAGGCCCAGATAGATTTTCAGGGCGCGGTCGGTTTTGAGACCGACGAGGCCGATCAGTGCGAGGGCAAATAACAGCACTGAGAACACATCGAGGCTCGTCCGGTAGGCGACGCCCCCCATGAAGTTGATGAGAGCGAGCGGGAACGCGGCCTGGAAGGAATAGTGGAAGCTTTCGGTGGCGCTGAGCCGCAGCTGTGGAAGGTACAGTGCGGTCAGGAGAGCGAGAGCGATCACGGGTCCGAGGATCACCGGAACCATGCGCCTCGTCCGTGCTGCGATCCTCGTTTTCTCGGCACTCGCGACCAGGACTAGAACCAGAAGGATCTGCGCGATGAGCGCGTTCACCGCAAAGAGATGAAAGGCGCCGGCGAGAAAACCCGTCGTGGCGCACCCGAGCCACCGCCACCATGAGAACGACCGCAGGAGCAGAAGAAACAGGGTGCTCGAGATGAGGGTGAAGAGCACCATCCCCGCGTAGCCTCGGCCCGAGACCGAGAACAGCACCATCGCCGGGTGGAGGCTGAGCAGGAGGGCGGAGGCAAACGCGGGGACCCGGCCGAACTCTCTCGAGCAGATGACATACACAAGCGCTATGGCGAGCAGGGCGAAGACCAGATTCGGCAGTCGCATCAGGGCCGGATTCTCGCCAGCCCAGAGGTAGGCGGCCTTCATGATCAGCGAGTTGAGGAGGTGGCTGTTGCTGTCGAACGGACCGAAGAGGATTCCCCTGAAATCTCGACCGAGCACCATATTGCTGAAGGTGATCATCTCGTCGCCGTGAAACGGGCGGGGCAGATACCGCAGTCGGACCACCAGTGAAACCGCGAGCAGGAGTGCGGTGGCGACGAGATCGTGACGGACTCCGGCCGAAAACGGATCTGGAGTGTTGGAGCCTCGAGCCCGGTCGGAGCTATGCCACTTCATACCCGGCCGTGCGGAGTGTGGTCACCGCCGCCTCGATTTCGGCGCCGCGCACCAGGATGTAGTCGGTGTCGTAGGTCGAGATGGCGAAGATCGAGACACCGGCGTCGGCGAGGGTTCCCGAGATCCCGGCGAGGATCCCGACGAGGCTGAAATCCAGTGGTCCACGGACCTTGAGGGCGCGCCAGCCCGCCGTGTGGGTGACATCGTCGGGAACCGGATCGGCGGCGCAGACCAGCGAGAGTTCCTCGTCGGTGCTGGTGATGGACGTCAATTCACCGGACCAGGCCCAATTGGGCACCGCGGCATCGACGGGAAGTCGGCAGACCGCCAGTTCGTCCTGAAGCAGGTCGAGAGTGAATTTGGGATTATCCATTGCCGATCGAGTGTATGGGCTCCGGATGGGTCTGTCATCCCGGGGTCAACCAGGGATCTTCCGGGGAGACGAACCTTCTGCAAATGGAGCGTCGTCGCAGCGCAGACGCCTCGTCGGCGTGAAGGCGGACGGCGCAGGCGGGGGCCTGCTCTGAAAATGACCGGTCGCTCTTGTGGCGGCGGTCTTCCAGCCTGCCTTCGTTGCCGCTACACTACGCTCGTATGCGAAAGACAATTCTTTTCCTCGCCATCGTGGGTTGCGCAGGTCTCTTCACGCTGTGGAGGTGCGGCGGAGATCCCATCGGTCTTGACAGACACACCGGTGCCCTCGACGCGACCCGAGTGGTCTACGATCTCGCCAGTCGGGCGGGTTCGGCGGAGGTTGTGCGCTCTGCCCCACTCATCGATGTCGGCTCGGCCGAATCGGCGGATGCGCTCATCAGCGGCTGGGGTGGGCCTGAGAACGATCGCGAGGCGGGAGAGGACTTCGCGTGGGCCATCGCCGATCGAGCGGTGCTTGAAACGACTCTTTTGGGAGGGGAGCCGCTGAGCCTGGATCTTCGCTGCCGGCCGTTCCATTGGGACGGCGCGCCGGAACAGCGGCTTCGGGTCACGGTCAACGGTCGGAAGATCGGTGAAGCTGTCCTCGCTTCAGGTTTCCGTGACTACTCGTTTCCGCTGCCAAAGGGTGTTACCGGACCGGGGATGAACCGGGTGGAACTCAAGTTCTCGTGGACGGCGGCGCCGGCTGACCGACTGCCGGGCAACACGGATCAGCGGACCCTCGCCGCGGCGTTTCAGTGGGTGAGTTTCGGTTCTCCCCATGAGCATTCAACCAATGGGATGCCGCCGCCCGATCCGAGAATCCAGGGAACCGAGTTGATGCTCCCACCCGGAACTGGTCTTCGCTTCCAGTTGACGATACCGAAAGACGCTGTCCTCGATCTCGGGATATCGAGACCTCCAACCGGCTCCGGATTCGGCGGACTGATCTGGGTGGGGCGGCCGGGCGAACCGGCGGCGCGAGTGGTGGCGGTGGATCCGGCCGAGGTTTCCGGCGATCGGGTTCGTTTCGAAATCGATTCCCCCATCGGAGAGACCATCGAGATCGGGTTTGCGACCACAGGTGAGGGGACCGGCAACGACGCGCTCGCCTTCCAATCACCCAGGATCCTCGGTCGCGGCGACGCGGGAAATGAAATCGCCAACGTCGTGCTCATAGTGGTCGATACGCTTCGCGCCGATTTCCTCGGCGCATACGGTGCGGATGTGGAGACTCCGGTTTTCGATGGGCTCGCCCGGAAGGGTGTGCTCTTCACCCGAGCACGATCGCATATCCCGATCACGGGCCCCAGCCACGCTTCGCTCTTCACATCACGACTGCCCATGGAGCACGGCGTGCTCAACAATGCGCAGGAGTTGGCCGACGGGTTTCCGACCCTCGCCGAATCCATGCAGGCCACCGGTCGGCAGACGGCGGCGGTGATCAGCCTTGGAGTCATGCAGCGCAAATTCGGATTTAATCGGGGCTTCGATCGATATGGCGACGATTTTCCACGAGACTGGATGAAGAACGCCTCCGAAGTCACGGACGAGGCTCTGATGCTGACCGACGAAGCACTGGCTCGACCGTATCTGCTGTGGGCCCACTACTCGGATCCTCACGAGCCCTACGCCCCCCCGAATCTCAACTATCCCCGGATAGAGTTGCGTCTCGACGGAAAGAGGTTCGGAGAGATCGACGCGGGTGGGCGGGGCCTTCGTTTCGATCTCGAAATCCCTCCCGGCGCGACCGAGTTGGAGCTCGTTCCCCTCGATGTGGAGCCTGGGCGTTCGTACCGTTTCGATACTCTGAGGATCGACGATCCGTCCATCGAGATCGAGCCCCTGGGCGGGTGGAGGATGCGCGAAAAGCGGGTCGGTCCGCCGACCTATCAGACCACCCTGCCGGCAACCCTAAGGCTCAACAATCCGACGGCGCAGTCGGTTTCGACCGGTCTCCTCCTGACCTGTAAGCAGCTTCTTTCGAAGCCCGAGATTCGCGAACGCTACGCCGGTGAAATCGAGTATGCCGATGGTGAGATCGGACGTCTCCTCGCCGGTCTCGAAGAGAGGGGGTTGATGGACAACACCCTCGTCATCTTCGCCTCGGATCACGGCGAAGGTCTGGGCAATCACAACCACGTGGGTCACGTCAGCCAGCTCTACGACACGCTGATCCATGTCCCGCTGGTCTTTGTCTGGCCGGAGAATCTCCCTGAAGGGCTCGTGATCGACGAGCCGGTGGGTCTGGTCGATGTCTTTCCCACCGTGGCGGACCTGCTGGGGTTGGCGCGGCCTGCCGAGGCATCGGGTCTCAGTCTAACGCCCCTTTTCCGAGGCGAGGCACTGCCCCGACGTGCGTTCCTCGCAGCCACATACCCACCCGAATCCGCGTCGTCGAAACGGGCCATTGTTCTCGACGGTCACAAGTTCATTCATTCGTGGACCGCCGAGAGAGACTGGGTCGAACTCTACGATGTGGTCAATGATCCCGGTGAGCTCGAGAACCTCGCACAGTCACACCCGGAGATCCTGGAACGGCTCCGCGCCGAGATCCAGCGCCGGCTCGCCGAACTTTCAGAGGGATCAACTGTGGAAGCCGAGCTCAGCGAAGAGGACAAGGCGCAGTTGCGGGCGCTGGGGTATCTCCACTGATGGCAGAGCAACGAGTTCAATGAAGAATCTCCACTCAACTGTCATTCTGAGCGAACGAAATGAGTTGCGGATCCCCCGAGGTACTGAGCGAGGCCGAGGGTGAGAATGCCATCCCGACACTCGGGGGAGCATCGACGTCACTCGTCGGTGTCGACGACGCCCATGAGACGTGGGGTGACCACCAGATGAAGATTGCGGGACTCGCGATCGCGGTACTGGTCGCAGGACTGGCTGGTTGTGGGTTATTTGATGCTGAACCCGATCCGGTGATCGGATTCATGGCGAGGGTCGACGATGTGACCGAACTCGATGATCTCCACGATGAAATCGAGTTCATCGAGTCCGGTGAGTGGGTGGAGAGCTACCGGCCGGAGAAAAGCTCTCCGGGCTATAACCTGGTTCTCTACCGGCGGCGAATACCCATGCTCATGGATATGCAGGGGCACGTCGTCCACAGTTGGCCGAAGGTCCGGGCGGTGGGTCGGGTTCGTCTCGATCATCAGGGCCGGCTCATGGCGATCGGTGTCGACGACATGCTCAAGGAGTATGACTGGGATGGCAATCTGACCTGGGCCTATGCTCTGCCGAGGGTCGAGGATCTCCCGCATCACGATTTCATCATGCTCGGCAACGGCAACGTTTTGGTGCTGGCGCAGGAGACCGAGACACGCTCCGACTATGTTCAGGAGATCGATCGCGAGGGTCGCGTCGTCTGGGAATGGTGGCCGAGAGACCACCTCGAGAAGCACTTTCCGGACCGGGATCGAAGGTATCCGGATCCGACGCACATCAATTCGCTCTTCGAACTCGAGGAGAATCGGTGGTTCGATGCCGGGGATGATCGCTTCAAGCCCGGCAACATCCTCATCAGCGCCCGGAACCTTAACGCGATCTTCATCGTCGAGAGGTCAACGGGCGAGATTGTGTGGAAGCACCTGGAAGGTCTCGACTTTCAGCACGAAGCTCAGATGGTGCCGTTGGGGGTGCTCGGCGGCGGGCTCATCGTCGTTTTCAACAACGGATACCACAACGTCAACGACTACCGGCGGAGCGAGATCAGGGCCATTCAACCCGTCGATGGACGTGTGGTGTGGGGCTATTCGTCACCGAGTTTCTTCACGACTGTCGCCGGCGTCCAGCAGGTGCTGCCGAATGGAAATCTCCTGGTCACCTCCAGCGAGGGTGGCAGGGTCTTCGAGATTACTCCGGAGAAGGAGAAGATCTGGGAGTGGATCCCGCCCTACCTCCCCATGCGGGTCATCCGCCACCCGGCCGATCACTGCCCGCAGCTCGAGGCCCTGGGCCGGTTGGATCCAACCCCGGTGGAGAGAGACGATCGACAACCCTGGATCGACATCGAGCTCGGCCAGTTCACTTTTCGCAAGGACTATCGGGTGGCGACGCTCTACGGTCTCGTGCGGGAGGTGCTCCGGGCGCCTGCCGGTTGTAGCGAACTGCTCCTGCCGGTGGATCCCGTGGTCCAGGTCGCCTATGGTTTCGACGATGCCGTGCTCGAAGGCGCCCCGGAGACGGCGACAATCAGGCTGACCGTGCAACCGCTCGGCGGCGGCAAGAAGCGGGTCGTCATCGATGACACTCTCAGCTCGACCGGCGATGAGATTTTTCGAGACCGATATGCCGCGGTTTCGGGCTTGGGTCTCAAGCGAGCCGAACTCTGTGTCGAGGTCCGAGTGAGCGGATCCGACGACCCGCGTTCCCTCCATCCGTCGATTTTTCTGACCAACCCTCGGTTCTACTCCCGCAAGAGGGCGATGCTCACGCGCGAGTGGAAGGAAAAGAGGTTGACCCTTCAGGAACAGACCCTCCGGGAGCGGCAACTTCGCGCCATCGGCTATGTCGAGTAAGGCTCCGACCACCGGGTCCCGGGGGATCGTGAGGTTTCTTCCGGCCACAACCGATGTCGTGTGGCTGGTGGCCGCGCTCTATTTCAAGCAGACCCATGCGGTGGAATCCATGTTGTGGCACCTCAAACCGGGCGGGGTCTGGATGACGCTGTCGGTTGCCGCACTCTTCGGCCTGCTGGTGCTGTTCCTTCCGCAGCGGGGCCGGCCGTGGGTCTCGTTCGGGGTCAACTCCGGGCTCTCGTTCATGCTCTTCGGCGATGTGATCTACCTCCGCTATTTCAGCGACATGCCTTCGTTCGCCCTGATGAGCGCGAGTCACCAGACCTTTCAAGTCACCGACAGCGTCGCCATGCTGGTCAAGCCCGCTGACCTCCTCATGTTTGTCGATCTCCTGCCCATGGCGCTTGCTGCGCACTGGCTGAGTTCAAAAACTCCCTGGAAATGGACGCGACCCCTGGCAGCAGCCGTCTTTCTCGGACTGCTCGCTCCGATGATTCGGTGGTCGTGGGACGCTGCCACCGCGGAGGTGGGCGTTTCGATTCAGCGTTTTTCCAACCAGCGGGTGGTGGTGACCATCGGGGTTCTCGGCTTTCACCTGCTCGACGCCGCCGATGTTCTTCGCGATACGGTCTTGGGCTGGTCGGTCACCGAGGACGACTGGCGGTTTGTGCTCGATGTCATGGAAGAGCGCCGTCCACAACGAGCCGGAACCGGCGAGTTCTTCGGTGCGGCCCGGGGATTCAACCTGGTCATGATCCAAATCGAGACTTTGGAGGGCCCCGTCGTCGGCCTCCAGGTCGACGGTCAGGAGGTTACGCCGACCCTCAATCGACTCGCCCGGGAGAATCTCTATCTGAGTCTCTGTCTGGACCAGAGCGCCCGCGGCCGGACCTCCGACGCGGAACTCCTGAGCCAGGCGTCACTTCTTCCCGCGGAGAAAGGGGCGGCGGTGTTTCTCCACGCCGGGAACGATCTGATCGGTCTTGCCGATGTGCTGTCGGGGCACGGCTACCAGACCGCCGTCGGGATCGCCCACAAGCCCCGGTTCTGGAACCGGCGCTACAGCCACCCCGCTTTCGGGTTCTCTCAGGGGTGGTATGTGAACGACTTCGAACCCGGCCCGAAGGTTGGGTGGGGGCTCAACGACCGAGACTTCCTGCGCCAGGCTGCGGATCGGGTGATCGGTCTCGAACAGCCGTTCTTTACTTTTCTCCTGACCCTGTCGAACCACCACCCGTTTACGGGCTTTCCTGACGAATTTCAGCTGCTCGATCTCGAGAGCATCGACGACGAGTCGGTTTCGGGCTACCTGCATTCCATGCGCTGGGCGGACGAGGCGGTTCGCGGATTTCTTGAGAGGCTCGATGACGCCGGAATGACCGAGTCCACCGTGGTCGTGATCTGGGGAGACCACGACTCATCCTTGATCCGATCACCCGAGGGCGCCAGGAGCATGGGTCTGCCTTACTCCCAACCGGAAGGCTTGCTGTATGACCGGGTGCCGGTGATCGTTCGGGCACCCGGTGTGAAGGGTCTCTCGGGAACAATCGATTTTCCCACGGGGCTCTCCGATCTGCCCCCGACCGTCGCGGCTCTCCTCGGAATCGATCCTCTCAATCTGCCGTGGTTGGGCCGGAACATCCTCGGCCTGCCCGCCGACGAGCCGATCATCTGGGGCCTCAACGGGTGGGTCGATGAAACCCGCATCCACCGCAGGGCCAATCCCATGGGATGCTGGGACCGAACCACCGGACAGAAGGTGCCTGACGAGTTGTGCGCTGAAGGGATGGGCCACGCCCTGCGGATGCGCAGGGTCGGCACGCTCATCCTCGAGGGGGATCTGCAGCGTCGCCTCGGGGAGGCCCTTTTGGAAAGCCCTTGACCGCCGCCTCCGCAGTGAGGACCTCCTCCCATTGTGCAAACCTGTCCGTATAGAGGCCGCGCACGCCCTGATCCACGAACCCGATCATCTGGGCTGGCTTGTTGACGGTGTGAACCAGGGAGTCCACCCCGATGTCGCTGAGCCTGGCGACGAGGTCGGTATTGAAGCGTTTTCGGCTCATGGTGACGACCGGGACCTTACGCTCCCGAGCCAGTTGAACCACCATGTCGTCGTCGATTTGGGTCCTGTACAGGGTAAAGATCACGGTCGCGAAGGAGCCGTGCTCAGTTTCCATGCGTGCCACGTCGCGCCACTGATCCGCTTTGTAGAACTGCGGGATGATCCGACCGACAAAGCTCGACTCCACAGCCCCGGCGACCGAGAGGACCGCTTCCATGCATCTGACGAAATCGTGCTTGCAGTCGGTGACGAGGTAGGTGTCGGGATGATCGGTGAGCTTCCTGACGAGTGTCTCGAAGTCGATCAGGGTGAATCTCCCGGCATAGCGATGGCTGAGAAACTCGGATGTCGTCATCTCGGTGACTGAGGTTTCTTCACCGAGGTGTTTTTCGTGATTGTTGTGGAAACACACCAGATCCCCGTCGGCGGTGAAGGTCAGATCCACCTCGAGAAACCGCCCGCCCCGAGCGAGGGTGCTCTCCAGAGCTTCGAGCGAGTTGCTGTAGTTCTTCCCCCCGACTCCGCCGAGTGCGTGGGCGACCAGCGAACTTCGAGGGAATTGAAAGTCGTGTGTCCGGAGAGACTCGGTCGGTGGATCGTGGGAGCCGCAGGCCACGCCGAGAACGAGGCAAAAAACGCCAATCAAACGTTGGGAGACGCGCCCGCTAGTCGTTGACATAGCCCAGCGCCTCGAGCAGTTCGCGCTCGTTTTCGGTGATCTCCGCGCTTTTGGTTGTGACCGCCAGACCCGGTGGGAGGCCGATCCGCCGAGTGAGAATTCTGCCGAGACCGGCGGCACGTGAAGGCTGTTGCGCCCAAATGCTGTCGAGTTCACCCGGGTCCGTCGACAGATCGAAGAGGGCGCCCGAGCCCGCTGAGTTGACGATCAGGCTCCAGCGCAGGGTCCGCAGACCCCAGAATGGCCGTTTCTCGGTGGTTCGGGCAATCATGTGACGACCCTTGGCCTCGGTGGTTGGCGAGAGAAGATCGACCCCGTCACCGCCTCCGGTTGTGATGCCGGTGGTGCCCAGAAGGGTCGGGACGATGTCGGCAAGGGTCACGAGCCGACTGGTGTCGATCGTGCGATCCCGCCGGCTCTGCGGCAGCCGCAGGACGAATGGGACATGCAGCATCTCCGAGTTGAGGGTGCTGTTGTGTTCCATCCGGCCGTGTTCCAAGAAGGCCTCGCCGTGATCCGAGGTCACGAGCACGACGGTGTTGCGCCACCGCGGCCGGTTGCGGAGGGCGTCGAGGATGGTTCCCACGGCATCGTCGGCGGCGTGGAGGTTTCCGTCATAGAGGGCGAGTAGATGAGCCAGGCACTCGGGGGTGGCCTCCATGGAACCGCCGTCGAGACCCAGAAGCGTTTGGTGATAGCCGTCGCACGGGCCGTCGTAATTCGGGTCGGTGAAGAGATCGAATGGCGCCGGCGGATCGTAAGGCGCGTGCGGAGGGATCATGTGGATCTGGAGGTGGAGCGGTTGAGGATCACTGCCGAGAGTGTCGAGCCAGTCGACCACCTGCTTTGCGATGAAGCGGGCGCGGCGGTTGGCGCTTCCCTCGGCCTTTTCGGTCCAGATCTCGCGGAAGACATCGTATCCCTGGTCAAAACCCTTGGCTCTGGAGTTGTTGGGTGTGGCCGAGAAGGCGGCGGTGTGGTAGCCCGCGGCCTGAAGCGATTCGGCGAGGGTGACGGCATCCTGACTCAGAACATCCTTGTGACCGATGACCTGATGATCGAGGAAGCTCAGCCCGGTGATCATGGTCGGCACCGAACACAAGGTGTAGGGAACCAACGAATAGGCCGAGGGAAAGACCAGCGACTCGGTCGCGAGATCGTCGATGAAAGGTGTGGTCGGGCGATCGTGACCGGCGAAGGAGAACCGGTCGGCCCGTGCGGCATCGACGGTGATGAGCACGATATCCGGTTGACCCTGGATCTTATCGGATTGTGTGCTCGTGGCCGTTCTTTTCGGTGGGCGGTCGTCGGCGATGAACTTCATCTTGGAGATCTCGAGGGTGCCGGTTTCGATGGCGGAGTCGATGGTGACGATCGCCCAACGTCCGGCGAGATCACCGACCGGCAGCCGGGCCGTGCTCAGACTCCGACCGGGTGGGAAGGTCATCTCGGATTTCTGAACCGACCCGCCGTCGAGGTCTTCGACCACGAGCTTCGCCCGAATCTTGGACGAATCCACGCTCATGGACGCGCGCACGGCGAACTCGATCCTGGCGGTTCCGGGTGGAACGAAACACGGCAGAACAAGAACCCCGGGCTCGCCGACAAGCAGGCTTTGGCGTTCCTCGCTCCAAATACCGACTTTGGCGGTCGCTCCGGATCCGTCGGCGCCCGGGCCCGAGGGTGCCATCAACGTCAGCTCTTGGACTCCTGCCGACAGCCTCCGGTGATCCTTGCCCGCACCGGCTTCGGTCGGCGAGATGCTGTCGTCGAATTCGAGGGTGACCGAGTTTCGACCGACTCGAAGGACATCCTCGGGGATGTGGAAACGGAGCACGGTCCAGGTCCGCCGGATTCCCTGGTGGCCGACCTCGATCCCGTTGACAAAGATCGTGACACCCTGTTCCCGTGTCTTGGGCAGACGCTTGTTGGCCCGGGCTCTGATTACAAGCGAACGCGCAGCGGTCGTCTTGAGGTTGAATTCGACTCGGGAAACCGGTGCGGTGGCCCACGACCCCCAGCTGTGCGGCGGCCCCCAACCGTCGACAAGCCAGCACGGTGTGAACTCACGCGACCAGACATCGGGGTGCTTCGAGTCTCTGACCATGGGGCAGTCGATCCGGGCGGCGGTCGAGTGATCGACAGCGAGAAAATAGTGATCCGGGGGGTGAGTGTCACCGCCGTCCGACCCGGCCAAGCTCAGACGATCACCATGGCTGAGATACACCGCTCCCACGATGAGGGTTGCCGTGGAGAACACGAGGGTCAGAAAATGGGAGAACTTCATGGGTGATGTTGCCGGATCCGAACCCGAATCCAGGCGGAGTATAACCCGCCCGCCCGTTGTTGCCAGGGGAGCCGGCCTTCGATGGCGGGCCGATCAGTCGATCAACCGGAGGGATGGAATGAAAGCAACGATCACCTTTGCGGCGGCGCTCCTCGTGGCCGTGTCAGCAGGCGCCCAACGACCCGAACCTCAAGTGGTCGCCACCTGGGGCGGGGATGATGTCTATCAGGTCCTCCCGTTGGGTGCGATCCCGGCCATCGACGATCCCGAGTTTGTCGCCGGAGCCGCAGCCGACGCCCAGATGAAGCCGGACGAGCCGGTCCTCGGGGTCGTCATCGGCGACACGGCGAGGGCCTACTCCCTGTGGCAGCTCGACAGTCACGAGCTTGTCAATGACTCGATCGAGGGGACGGCCATAGCGGCCACCTGGTGACCACTCTGCTCTACGGGCGTAGTTTACGTCCGCACCCTCGGCGCCCACACCTACACCTTTCAGGTCTCGGGCAAGCTCTGGCGCAACAGCTTCATCATGGAGGATCGTGAGACCTCGACCTCGTGGAGCCACGTCACCGGCCGGGCCCTCAGCGGTCCGGGACGCGGCGCACAACTTCAGGCCCTGCCATCGGTCCAGACCACCTGGGCCGAGTGGAAGAAGGCCCACCCGGAGACCGATGTGCTCAAGAAATCCAAGGAAGTGCTCTCGTCGCACTACGAGAAGTACTTCAGCGACCCCGAACGTCTGGGGCTCTTCCGCGCCCAGTGGCTGACCGAGAAGATGCCCGGCAAGACTCTGATCTGGGGCGCCACGATGGGAACCCACGCCGTCGCCGTCACCGATGAAGCGGTGGCCGGTGGCGCCCAAGCGAATGTCGATCTCGGCGGTACTCCGGTCGTCATCAAACGGGACGCCGATGGGGGAGTCAGAGCCTACGCCGGAGAGGATCGCGATGAGATCCCCGTCACGAGAGCTTTCTGGTTCGCCTGGTCGTCGTTCTATCCCAATACCCAGGTGGTTGACTGAAACGGCGGACATCGCGGATTGAAACACAAAGGACGCAAAGAACCACGAAGGGTCCACGAAGCATCGCATTGACTCACCGCAAAGAACGCCAAGATCGCTAAGAACATCGCAAAGGACGTCGCGTTTTAAGCCCGCCGCAACATCTCATTGAGCAATCAACGGAAAGTCCAGAATGAGGATTCCTCTTGGATCAGAGCCCAAGTGACGGAATGACGGGTGCTGCGATGGTGCGATGGCTCAACAACGCGGTGTTCTTTGTATTGCTACGGCCCTGGTTTCTTGAATTCTCGTCAGGATTTTCTAACCGCCATGTCCGTAAGGTTCGATATTTGAGCTATTTAAAATATCACCACGGTATCTGCGGTCTCGACTACATCCGCGCATGAGATTGAAACACAAAGAACACGAAGATCCACAAAGACACCACAAAGGTCGGTTTTTGACTCATCGCAGGGCTCTGTGTGCCTTCAAGGTCGGAGGGAGCCCGGGTCAAGAAATGAGATGCTCCGTGGACCCTTCGTGGTTCTTTGTGTCCTTTGTGTTTCAAAAACCCGACCGCTATGGCTGACCCTTCGCTACCGCAGGCTGGGATTCGCACAGGGCCCCATTGGGTTGCAGGCGAAGCCTGCGATGTGATTCGATCCGGGTTCGGCGTCTAGGCCCTCGGTAGCTTCAAGAGAAAGCTCGCACCGGTGCTGTCGTCATCGCCAACCTCGAGATCGCCGCCCTGCGCTCGGGCGAGCGATCGCGCGAGGGCGAGCCCGAGACCGAGTCCGGCGGGGGCATTGTCGTCGTCGGGCCTTTGGAAGGCCTTGAAGAGCGATCGCTGCTCACCGTGGGGGATTCCCGACCCGTTGTCGCTGACGGTGATCGTGATGCCGTCGGGTGTCTCGCAAACCCTGACCTCCGCACGCCGATCGGGTTGCTCCCTGGTGTACTTCTCGGCGTTGTCGAGGAGATTGTCGAGGATCTGGCAGAGGGCATCGAAATCAAAGTGGGCCGTCGGGAGATCATCAGCGATCTCGGTGGTGATGGTCAGGCCCGCATCCCCGAGGCTGGATTGGAGCCGTTCGACACAGCGGGTCACGGCCTCGCCGATATCGCCGGGTTGCGGGTCGGCGATCCGCGCGCCCCGCTCGAGACGAGCGAGATCGAGCATGTTTGAAACCACGCGTCCCAGACGGGCGGATTCGGAGGCCACTCTCGCGGCGTAGACTCTGGATTGTTCGGGTTTGCCGAGGCCCTCGCTCAGCATTTCGCTGTAGAGCCGCAGGCTGGCCAGGGGGGTCTTGAGCTCGTGCGCCGCAGCGGCGGCGAAGCGCCCGCGCTGACGGGCGAGTCGATCGGTCTGGAAGAAGACGACCATGACGGCCAGGGCGGAGAACAGGATTGCGACCGCGCCGAGGGCGAAGATTTTGCGGAACTCGATGATGCCCCTCCGGCCTTCCAACCGCGCCCGCTCCAGCAGCGGGGTTGCGTCCGCGCTGAGCCACCAACCGGTGTCCGAAACCTGGGACGAGAGCCGATCGGGCTGAAGCATGGCCGACGGTGTGAAGCCCACCTTGGCCTCGGTGTCGCTCCCCAGCCACTGTTCGACACCGGATGGTGCGATGGCAAAACCCTGAAGCCTGGTTCCGAGGGGGGTCTCGACCTCACGTAGCGCGGCGAGGGTCGGGCCGCTGCCGAAGACCATCGTGCGCCACTTCAAGGGGCCGACTCGGATGATGACCTGACCGGAATTCTCCTCGCGAGTCTTTCTCGGTGTCTCACCGCGCCCGGTGATGGCGGCATAGACCTGATCCGCATCTCGAATCTGCTCCCATTCCGATCGGCGAAGCAGGAATAACTCGCCCTCGAAATACCCGCTGTCGGTGCCGGTCTGATTTTCCATACCCAACGCCATGGCGTGCTGGAGCTCGGCGAGGAGGGAACAGAATCGGGTGAAATTCTCGCTGGACGAGAGTTCGGGGAAGCGTTCGTTCACCATGGGGAGGGTCACCAGCCCGTTTTCATTGAGCTGGAAGTGGGTCCAGACGAGCGGATCGGAGACCCCCTGCGCCAAGGGTGAAGGCGCCACCGAGAGTCCTTCTGCGGCCCCTCTCGGGTCGTGGGTGAGGCTCTGGTAGTGGAAGAAGGGTCGTACGCTCTCGCCGGTGCGAAGTCGTTCAAGACGAGTGGCCAGCCGGTCGGAGTCGCGGTGGATCTCGCCCTGGAGACCGGTGAGAACGGTGTCCTCCAGCAGCCGGGCGCGGCGTCTCGCCTCACTGGCGCCGGTGAGGTACCAGGCGGTCGTCGGGAGGACGACCGCCACCGCGAGGGCCAGGGCGGCAAGGGTGGTGCGTCTCCGGGACGAATTCATCGAGGAAGAGGATTGTGGAGTGCATGGAATTGGCGGCGCCTTTCGGGTGTCGTTTGGTCCATTTTTTGGCGAGTTCTTGACCCATACCACCAGTATGAACCCGCGAACTCACCCAAAAATGGTCTCAAACGACCCTCCGAAATCCATCCACCATCCATGCACCCCACAATCCTAACTCTCAGTCTTCGCCCCAAGCGTAACCCGCACCCGTCACGGTGACGACGATCTTGGGGTCGGTTGGGTCGTGTTCGATCTTTTGCCGGAGCTTGGCGATGGTCATGTCCACGGTTCGGGTCTGGAGATCGCCGCTGGTACCCCAGACCCGCTCCAGGAGTTCCGATCTCGGCACCGCGCGGCTCTGGTGGCGATGGAGCCAGCGCAGGATCCCCACCTCGCGTGCGGTGAGGTGGGTCGTATTGTCGCCACGGGAGGCCAGGTGGCGGCCCAGATCCATGGTGCAGTTGTCGAGTTCGAGGATCTCGGGTTCGGCCGGGGCCGAAGAGGCCCGGCGGGCGAAGACATCGATTCTTGCGAGGAGTTCGCGGACACCGAAGGGTTTGGTGACGTAGTCGTCGGCGCCGGCGGCGAAGCCCGCGACCTTGTCATCTTCGGAACCGCGAGCGGTCAGCATCAGAATCGGGAGGGACGGGCGGGACTGGCGAAGACGACGGCAGACCTCGATCCCGTCCATCTGCGGGAGCATCAGGTCGAGCAGCACCAGATCGAAGGTCTCAGCGATACCGGTCTCGAGGCCGGTTCGACCGTCCCCTACCGCGGTCACATCGTGGTCTGCGGCGGACAGCAGGTCCACCAGACCCTCACGCAGTCGGTGTTCGTCTTCAACAACCAGAATTCTCATAGTCCTACCCGCACTCAGCATAACCGAGCCGTGCCGGACTGGGAATAGGCACGATCTTCGCTTATGGTACAAAGCAGAAATGGAGAGCCACGGGATGAAACTGGGCGCGGTTCTGGCGGCGGTGGTCGCCCTGTCGGGCTGCGCCACAAATCCGGTCGACTACGTCGGCTACGCCTACTATTACTATGGTCCCGAGGTCACCCTCGAGCTCCTCGATGAGGGCGAGATCTTACCCGAGGATCGGGCTCTTGCCGAGGTTGAAAGGGCCGTTGCCTACCTCGAACTCGGCAGGTACGAACAGAGTGCGTCCGCCCTTGCCCGGGCCAA
>RCND010000958.1_pt1 | contig 16349 bp, 14 predicted proteins | sample 2041351 | NCBI WGS metagenome assembly RCND01 (sample SAMN09708230, study PRJNA481090) | Marine sediment metagenome, whole genome shotgun sequencing project. | biome: marine sediment; feature: ocean; material: sediment; isolation source: Sewage treatment plant 12B marine sediment (STP12B) ... | reverse complement strand
TTATTTTTCATTCCCATGTACAATTTGGTCTTTCCGAATAAAAGCCCTGAATACATTGTTGAAAATGCAGAACGTTACAAAGCAAATGGCATGCTGCGCTGGGAAGACGGTAAGGACCATGATCTTCCTCAGGATTTTGCAGATATGTTGGGTTGGAAAGAATTAGCCTCAAAGGTAGATAAGGCTTATTCCTCTATTCCAAATCCTATTGAAACATTGGTTTTATGTGACAACTATGGCCAGGCTGGGGCAATAAATTTCTATTCAAAAAAAGGTATTCAGGCCGTATCTTTCAATGCGGACTACATCAATTGGTTTAATTTGGATCAAAAGTACAGCAACATCATTAGGGTAATAAACTATCGGGAAAGGGAGAAAGAGTTTTTGGAAACTAGCTCTTATTTTAAAACGGCTACAGTTGTGGATTCAATTACCAATAAATTTGCTCGTGAGAAAGGCACAACAATTTGTACATTCATTGGAGCACAGGGAGATGTTAATGAGGTCATTAGGAGTGAGATCAATGAGCGGTTGAACGATCACTAACAATGACAAATACAGATCAAAATTGTAAATTAATGATCGGTGTAAACGAACAACAAAAATGAACGAGGTCGATACTTTTTTAACTAAACAAATGAAAATAGTAAAATTAGTTCTTAACGCTGTATTAGTCATTATTTTACTTACGTCTTGTAATTCACAGCAAGAAAGTAAATCAACCGCCATCCCGGATTACCATCCCGATGACCAAGAACTGTACAATAGCATTGTAGCAATGGACAAAGCTTATTTTGATGCTTACAATAGCTGTAATTTGGTTACGCAAACCGAGATGTATTCAGATGATATTGAATTTTACCATGATAAAGGAGGGGTAATGACCGTAAAAGAGGATATCATCGATGCCCTAGAAAAAAACATCTGTGGCAAGGTCACCAGGGAATTGGTTGAAGGCAGCATAGAGGTGTACCCTATCAAGGATTATGGTGCCGTGCAAATGGGGTATCATAAATTCCATAACAATCAAGAGCCCGATGCCCCATCTAACCCGAGCAAGTTCATTATGCTTTGGCAATATGATAATGCTGCATGGAAAATAACAAAAGTCATTAGCCTGCATTAACTCCAACTCGGAATATCCAAATCAGTAACTGTTTTACAAAGGCGAGTAGATTAATTAATCTATCCACGGACTTCTTCAAAACAACGCAGAAATTGGTTTTACCAAATTTGCTTGCCTTTTATTCGAAAGGTACTTAAGGTTGTTTCGACTATCTTTAAAATATCCAATTAATAACAAAATGAAGATGAACATATTAAAAAAGAGCTTGCTATTATTGGCTATTACCTTTGCATTAAGCGCTGGTTTTGCACAGACCGATTCCAAATCCGCACAACTAATTGATGCTTTGGTTGCTGTAAATGGAGGTTATGAAAAATTGGCTTCTAAAAAGGACGTCCAATTCACCTATATCTATGATAATTTTGATAATGGAAGAGATGTATCAACAGAACGGCATATTTTTAATGGAGAACATTCTTGGGGTTCATATGAAGAGCACAAACGTAATGTACTTCCTGAAAAAGAAGGACTTGCTGTACAATCCTTGGTATATGGTAAACCAACATTGAGTTTAGACGGAATGGAAATTAAAGATGAAAAAGCACTGGGGGGAACCGTTTTTTTAAGAAAGGTAAATTTTTATTGGTTTACGATGATGTATAAATTAAAAGATCCTGGCACAAACTATAAACATTTGGGCACCGAAGAAATCAATGGTATTCTGTATGATAAAGTGAGTTTAATCTACAATGCCGATGTTACGAAAAAAGAGAAAAACGATGAATATATTCTTTACTTTAATCCAAAAACACACCTCATAGACCTATTTTTCTTTTCGTTGCCGGATTGGGGCATCAACGAACCTATTCTTAAAATGACCCTGGACTATGAAGTTGTAGATGGGTTATATATTTCTACGGTTCGTAAATCTTTTGGACCTAATGAAAAAGGAGAGTACCAGTTAAATGGCGCTTACACTTTTAAGGATATTACCTTTAATAATGGATTTAAACCTGAAAATTTTGTTCAGAAATTTTAGTGATGTACTAAATATGCATGTTGAAACAGGTATTTGAAGCTATAATTTGGGTCATAATAATTTGGTGCTGTATTTTCTAGTAATAATTACCTTCTTTTTTGTAGGTGTTTCAATTGCAGGAATTACAGGAGCAGGCAAAAATAAAGGTTTAGCTGGAGGTGCTATTATGTTTGGTTATGGTATTATCACTTTCTTTTTCGCTTTTGCTTCTGCATTGCTTTTTTCGTTTAAAAAAAGAAAGGAACATTATCATTATAATCAATAAGTTTTTAGCCATCATAATGCTATTATTTTTAGCATACTTTACATGAAATTATTATACAAATGTAAAACCAAAATAAGATCAACAAGAGATTGGGACTTCAAAAAAACCAACTAAAACCGTAAATAGAGAATCAAACAATGATTAACTTCTTTAGAAAGACCCGCAAAAAACTAGCCGATGATAACAAGCCTTTGAAATACATGAGGTATGCCATTGGGGAAATAGTACTGGTGGTCATTGGCATTCTCATTGCTTTGAGCATTAATAATTGGAATGAAGAACGAAAAAACCGTGTGCTAGAAGCAGACTATTATTGTAAGTTGCTAGAAGATTTAAATCAAGATGTAATAGAAATTAAAAAACATATTGATATTAATGAACTTCGTATTAAAAGCAGCAATAAATATATAAACCTATTACAAAAAGGCAATTTCACACAATCTGAAGTTTTGCCATTAATGATAGGATCAATTTCTAAAACCACATTTACTTTTCAAACAAGTATGGCTGCCTTTGAAGATTTAAAATTTAGTGGCAATTTAGGAATACTCAAAGATTTAACTATAAAAAACAAATTAATAGCATACTACACCTTCCTTGAAGGTTTAATAGATGTTATTGATGTCAATTCAGATTATAGTATTAATGCTTTTTTTAATTATGAAAAAGATTTTAGTGAAATGGGTTGGCAATATGCTCCATTTACATTTTCAGAAATAGATACAAGTTTAGTTGATATAAAGGCTCTAACTCCTAGAGGTTACCCATCCAAGAAATTAAAAAAGCAGTTAATGAGTGATGCAGTTATGTTTTTAGGTACGGCCGCAAGAAAAAAATATTTGTATAAAAATATGCAAATTGAAATAAACAAAATGCAATCTATTTTAAACCAAAAGTGTAGTCAAAAAATTGATTAAATTTTTTAGACATATTAGAAAGGACCTTATGGATCAAAACAGGAAAATACCTACTTTATGCTATAGATGAAATCGTTCTGGTTGTTATAGGTATTCTAATTGCCCTTTAATTTAATAACAACGAAACCAAAAAAACCAGAGCTAAAGAACTGCATTTAGTATATTAAACTTTAAAAGGGAAACTAAAGCATACCTCTAGTTTCCCTTTTTTTTGTTCTAAGAATTCTGGTTTTCATTACAAACAATCAATGAAATATAATTCTACTTCTTTTTCTTCCTTTATTCCTTAAAGGTTTTTATCTTTCAATCACTCAATTAAAACCAACCCTATGAAATCATTGCAACTTCTTTTAATAGCATTGCTTGTTTTACCCATTACAATGCAATCCCAAAGACGAAAAAAGAACACCCCTCCACCTCCAATTGTCCAAGACTCTCTGTTCCATGGCCTTAAATGGCGGAATATAGGCCCTTTTCGTGGTGGACGTAGTGTTGCCTCAAGTGGCGTTGTTGGCCAACCTATGACCTATTACATGGGTAATACTGGCGGTGGCATTTGGAAAACCGTTGATGACGGTATTACTTGGAAAAATGTTTCTGATGGGTTTTTAAAAACAGGTACTGTAGGCGATATTGCCGTAGCGGAAAGCAATCCGAATATTGTTGTTGTTGGCATGGGCGAACATGCTGCACGTGGGGTAATGACCTCTATGGGAGATGGAGTTTACAAATCTACCGATGCGGGTAAAACTTGGAATCATATTGGGCTGGATAAAACCCGTCATATTTCAGATGTAATAATACACCCTACGGACCCTAATATTATTTTCGTCGCAGCACAGGGAGCACAATATGGCCCTTCACCAGACAGGGGTGTTTATCGTTCAACCAATGGGGGTTCCACTTGGGAAAAAGTGCTATCTGTTGATAACAAAACGGGGGCCTCTTCCCTATCTATGGATATGAAAAATCCGTTGATATTATATGCGGCCATGTGGGAGCACCAGCGATATGCTTGGACCATTGATTCTGGAGGTAAAGGTTCAGGGCTTTACAAATCTACCGATGGCGGCAGCAATTGGAAAAAAATGAAGGAAGGTTTACCCAAGGAATTCGGTAAATCGGGTATTTCAGTTTCAAGGGCAAATTCTGAACTTGTCTTTACCGTTATTGAGGCTGAAGGTGATAAAGGAGGGGTGTATCGTTCGGATGACGCTGGTAAAAAATGGAAGCAAGTCAATAAAGACCGCATCAATATCGCACGTTCCTGGTATTATATGGAAATCTTTGCCGACCCACAGGATGAGAATTTGGTTTATGTATTGAACGCACCTGTAACTAAATCTATTGATGGGGGCAAAAGCTTTAAACCACTTTCTACACCACATGGAGATAACCATGACCTTTGGATCAATCCGAATGACAATTCCAAAATGATTAATTCCAATGATGGGGGTGCCAATATTTCCAACAATGGGGGAAGAAGTTGGAGCTCACAACAATACCAACCTACATCACAATTCTATCGTGTAATTACCGATAACTTGGTTCCCTATAATGTATATGGTGGACAGCAGGACAACTCGGCCATTGCCATTGCAAGTCGCACCAATGACCAAGGTATTGACTGGAAGGATTGGTATTCAGTAGCCGGTTGTGAAAGTGCCTATTTGGCCTTCGACCCCGATAATCCTGAAGTAGTTTTCGGCGGATGTTACCAGGGTATTATCGAAAAATGGGTGCGGGCTTCCCGTGAAGGTAAAGCCATAAAGGAATACCCAGAATTGGCACTGGGCAATGCACCTAAGGATTTTAAATTCCGTTTTAATTGGAATGCACCTATCATAAGCTCCCCTCATAATAGAAGCACTATTTACCATGCTGGTAATGTAGTTTTCAAATCAACGGATAGCGGCAATAGCTGGGATATTGTGAGCCCTGACCTTACCCGTAACGACAAATCAAAACAGGGCCCTGGGGCTGGTCCTTATACTAATGAAGCTGCAGGTGGTGAAAACTATAATACCATCATGTATTTGGTCGAATCGCGTCACGAAAAAGGTGTGCTTTGGGCAGGTAGTGATGACGGCCTGGTCCACATAACCAAAGATGGTGGGCAGAACTGGGAAAATGTTACACCACCCAACCTACAAGAGGGAATTGTAAATAGCATTGAAGTATCTCCTCATGACCCAGCGACGGCATATGTGGCTGTTATGCGCTATAAGGCTATGGATTTAAAACCTTACGTTTATAAAACATCGGATTATGGTACAACATGGACAAAAATCACCAATGGTATTACAGGTGAACATACTTTTGTTAGAGTGGTACGCGAAGACAAAAAACGAAAAGGCCTATTATATGCAGGTACAGAAACCGGACTGTTTATTTCTTTGGATGATGGCCAAAATTGGCAGCCATTCCAGTTGAATTTACCCGTTGTCCCCATCAATGATCTGATTATCCAGGACAATGATTTGGTTGCTGCTACTGCAGGCCGTTCTTTCTGGATATTGGATGATGTAGCCGCAATCCAAAATATTAATACTCCAAAGCAGCCAGTGAAAATCTTTAAACCCAAAGACACCTATCGTATTTTTGGAGGGAGTACCGACAAACCTGTTCCAGGACTGGGTCAAAATCCGAAGTCGGGTGTTACTTTTGACTACTACTTGGATAAAAATGCCGACAGTCTGGATTTGGAATTGGAGGTTATGCAAAACGGCAAGCTCATACGTACCATTACCAATAAAAAAACCAAGGATTTTAAATCATGGCCAGGAGGCCCTTCTAAACCGGAAGTACTTCCTTCAAAAAAAGGCTACAATCGGTTTACTTGGGATTTTAGAAAAGAGACCTTACCAGCAGTAGATAAAGTGTTTGTTTATGGAAGTTACGCAGGTGCTAAAGTAGGCCCTGGAACCTATGTCTTGCGTTTAACTTTGGATGGACTGACTTCCGAAACCGAGGTAAATATCTTGCCTAATCCTAAGGTGAAAGCAAGCGTGGACGAATATGCAGAACAACAGTCCGTATTGGCTCAAATTGAAAGTGCCATCAAAAACATTCATGAATCGGTCACTGCCATGCGCTCAGCCAAATCGCAATTAAAAGGATATGCCAAATTATTGAAGGAAAACGAAAAGGCAAAAGACCTATTGGAGAAAGGGAAGTCACTCATTGAACGTATTGATACCTGGGAGCAGAATTTAATACAACCCAATCAAAAGACCTTTCAAGATGTAATCAACTTCAATAATCAATTGAACGCGGAGTTCATGGAATTGAAAAGCTATGTTGACGCTGCGGAGCCTAAAGTTACAGAAGGCGCTAAAGAACGGTTAAATGATCTTCTGGCGGATTGGAAAACTTACGAAAACGAAAGGAATGCCATCGTTGATAAAGAGATGCAGGAATATAACCAAATGTTTAAAGGTTTAGACCTACCAGCCCTAATACTAGACAAATAATTATTAAAGAACTAATATATAAACCATGCGAAGAACACTAAAATTACTTCTAGGATTTTTAATTTTAATAGCGAACATTGGTTTCGCACAGGAATCTGATGAAATCGTAAGTCAAATTTTCGCAGAGGCAAATGAAAATTCCCAATTAGAAAATCTAGCCCATGAACTCATGGATGTGGTGGGACCAAGACTTGTTGGTACGCCACAAATGAAAGTCGCCAATGATTGGGCCATTGCAACCTACAAAAAATGGGGGATTGAGGCTAAGAATGAACAATGGGGCACCTGGAAAGGCTGGGAACGAGGCATTACCCATATAGATTTAGTTTCGCCAAGGGTTGTTACCCTACAGGGCATGCAGTTGGCATGGAGCCCTAGTACGCCTAAAAAAGGAACAACTGCCGAATTGATTATTATTCCGAATGTGCCAGATTCAATTGCGTTCATAAATTGGTTGCCAAGCGTTAAAGGTAAGTTCGTTTTGGTTTCCATGAACCAACCTACCGGAAGACCTGATTATAATTGGGAAGAATTCGCCACTGAGCAATCTTTTGAAAAAATGAAGAAAGATCGTGAAGAACAAGTCAAGGCATGGCAACAAAGATTTCTTAATACAGGGTATACATCCCGTAATATAAATACCGCCCTGGAAGAAGCTGGTGCAGTCGGAATTGTACAGTCAAGATGGTCAAAAGGTTTTGGTGCTAACAAAATTTTCAGTGCAAACACAAAAAATATTCCAGTAATTGATTTGACCATGGAAGATTATGGCATGCTATATCGCATGACAGAAAACGGAGTACATCCAATAATTAAGGTAATGGCAGAATCCAAAGAACTGGGTGTTGTCCCCACTTTCAATACAATTGCAACTATACCTGGTAAAGAATTGCCAAATGAATATGTGATACTTTCTGCTCATTTTGATTCTTGGGATGGTGCAACAGGTGCAACAGACAATGGTACAGGCACAATTACCATGATGGAAGCAGCACGTATTCTTAAAAAAGTGTATCCAAATCCAAAAAGGACTATTATCGTTGGACATTGGGGAAGTGAAGAACAAGGTTTGAATGGATCACGTGCTTTTGTGGAAGACCATCCCGAAATCATTGAAGGATTACAGGTGGCATTTAATCAAGATAATGGAACGGGTAGGGTTGTTAACCTTTCTGGTCAAGGTTTTTTGCACGCATATGACTATCTGGGAAGTTGGTTGGAAAGTGTACCCAAAGAAATTACCGACCACATTGAAACCCGGTTCCCTGGTACTCCTGGTGGAGGTGGATCTGATTATGCCTCTTTTGTAGCAGCAGGGGCTCCTGCATTTTCATTGAGTTCTTTAAGTTGGAGCTATTGGAATTATACCTGGCACACCAACTTGGATACTTACGATAAAATTGTTTTCGATGACGTGCGCAACAACGCCATCTTGACTGCAATATTAGCTTATAAAGCAAGTGAAGATCTCGATAAAACCTCTCGTGAGAAGTCAATCTTACCCTTGAATATAAGAACTGGTGAACAAAGAACCTGGCCTAATCAGCGTTCGCCAAATCGTAAAGGAGGACAATGAATAATTGTAATAATTTACGTTGATTTAATTGAAGAAATGAATAAACCTTTTATTGCAGATCAAGAATTCAAAGGTATTGATTATACTAAAAATCGTCTCCCGAAAGGGGAATACGAGAACTGCGTTTTCCAAAGCTGTGACTTTTCCAATGGATATGTGGACAACCAAAATTTTATGGAATGTGAATTCATTGATTGCAACTTCAGTAACGCCAATATAACCCAAACCTTATTTAAGGAAGTAAGCTTTTCACATTGTAAAATGATGGGGTTGAAATTTGAACAATGCAATGATTTTTTAATGTCTTTCAAGTTCAATAATTGCATACTGAATTTCTCTTCTTTTTTTAAATTGAAATTGAAAAATACGCCCTTTAACGAATGTAAGCTTATTGAAGTCGATTTTACAGAAACTGATCTGACCGAAGCCTCGTTCGATTCCTGTGATTTGGACAAAGCTATTTTTTTAGATTCAAACTTGGAAAAAGCTGATTTTAAATCTGCATTCAATATTCGTATGGATCCCGAAAAAAATCATTTAAAAAAAGCTATTTTTTCGAATGAAGGTGCCTTGGGATTATTGACCAAATACCAAATCACCATAGAATAATAATGGCTATGTTAAACAAAATACATCATATAGCCATTATCTGTTCAGATTATAAAGCTTCAAAACTTTTTTATACGCAGGTATTGGGATTAGATATTATCAATGAAACCTATCGTGAAGAAAGGGCTTCTTACAAGTTAGATTTGGGCTTGAACGGCGAATATCTCATTGAGTTATTTTCATTTCCCTCGCCACCAAAACGTGTTTCAAGACCAGAAGCTACCGGTCTGCGTCACTTGGCATTTGAGGTGACTAACCTAGACTTGATCATTTCAAATTGTGGTGAAAAAGGAGTGGCTGCAGAGCCTGTTCGAATTGATGAAATTACCCAAAAACGATTTACATTTATCTTCGACCCCGATAATCTGCCCGTCGAGTTTTATGAAAAATAATATGCAAGCGTTTGTAATCGGATAATTCGTATCTTGTTATTATCAAACCTGTGTTGCTTATGAAATCACTTTTTGTGCTTCTTTTTTGCATTTCAGTTGGCTGTAGAGCGCAAAATACGATGTCTTTTACTGAAGGGGGCAATTCTCCAGAAGCGACCTTGGAGGATGTTTCTTGGATTGCCGGTCATTGGAAAGGTGAAGCCTTTGGTGGTATAGCCGAGGAAATATGGAGTCCTCCACTGGGAGATTCCATGATGTTCGTTTTTAAGTTGGCATCTGAAGGCAAAGTACAATTCTATGAAGTAGGGCATATTCAGCAAACAGGAGAAACCTTGATATTGCAACTGAAACATTTTCATGGTTCGCTGAAAGGTTGGGAAGAGAAAGATGAAACCGTCGATTTTAAATTGGTAAAACTTGAAGGGAACAGGGTTTATTTTGATGGATTTACCATTGAAAAAATAAGTGAAAATGAAATAAACATGTACGTTGTTGTCGGTGATGAAGATGGTTCATCTGAAGAGGTTAAATTTAATTACAAAAAGGAAAATTAGTATGATAAGGAAGTGTCTTGAATGCGGCGCCGAGTTAAGAGGTCGTGTCGATAAAAAGTACTGCTCGGACCACTGCAGAAATGCATACAATAACAAAGTAAATAAAGACAGTAAGAACCTTATCCGTAATATCAACAATCGTCTACGGAAGAATTACAGGGTTTTGGATAGCTTTCCACTCAAAGGTGGGAAAACCAAAACAACCCGTACGAGATTGATTGATAGAGGCTTTGATTTTGAATTTATAACAAATCTCTACACCACCAAAAAAGGTACTACCTACTACTTTGTTTATGATTTAGGCTATTTACCCTTGGATAATGATTATTATATGATCGTTAAGAGGGAATAAGACCCTTATTTATAGTTTTGTCCACTGAGTTTTAATGCTGCTATAACAATATCTTTACGACTTATCTGACCAACTAAAAGTCCATCTTTCATCACAGGCAATCTTCTTCGATTATGCTTGTCAAAGATTCCTGCTGCATCAAAAATGGAAATATCATGAGGTATGGTCTCAACTCCCTTGGTCATATATTTTTCAACACTTTTGTCCAGAATAGGTTGGTTAAAATAACGACTTTCAGAAATTTGCTTCATACAATCGGCTTCAGAAATAATTCCTACTAAAAATCCATTGTCATCCAAAACAGGTCCCCCAGAAATATGGTATTTGGCAAACTTTTCCATGACTTCGAGAATTGACTGTTCCGGAGAAAAGGTCACCAATTTGGTAGTCATATAATCAGATACTAAAATAGGTGCATCAAACTCCTTTTTTGCGGCCTTTCTGAACCCTTGAAAACTCTTGATTCCCATATAATTTGAATTTAGGTTGATTTCTAAAGATAGAAAAAATAATCAAATACCATAAAAAACTCGATGTAATACAGCATCCCATCAGAATTTTATACTTTTAACGCACAAGTATTACTTATGAAAAAGTTCTCCAAAATCACTACACTTTTATTGATTCTCCTCGCCATTTATTGGAGTTTTAAATCGTCAATGCCTTCCTATAAAATTGATAACAAGGCATCTGAAAATGTATTTTCAACCGACAGGGCACTTTCCCATGTTGAAAAAATCTCCAAAAAACCCCACGGCGTAGGTTTTCCTGCCCATGCCGAAGTACGCTCATATATCGTTTCAGAATTGGAAGCCTTAGGTTTAGAAACCTCAATACAAGAAGGATATACCGCTGGGGATTGGGGTAATTTGAGTAAAGCAATCAATATTTTGGCCCGCATTAAAGGAACTGAAGATGGCAAGGCATTATTATTACTTTCTCATTATGATAGTAGTCCGCATTCCTCCTTAGGAGCGAGTGATGCCGGGAGCGGGGTTGCCACAATCTTAGAGGGTATTCGAGCATTTCTATCAGAAAAGAAACAACCCAAAAATGATATCATTATCCTGATTACAGATGCGGAGGAATTGGGACTTAATGGGGCGGACTTGTTCGTCAACAAGCACCCATGGGCGAAAGAAGTAGGTCTGGCATTGAATTTTGAAGCCCGTGGTAGTGGCGGTCCTAGTTATATGCTCATTGAAACCAATAGAGGTAATGGAAAGCTCATCGAGGAATTCACCAAAGCAGACCCAAAATACCCTGTGGCCAATTCATTGGTTTACAGTATTTACAAAATGCTCCCCAATGACACTGATTTAACTGTATTTAGGGAGGACGGTGATATCGAAGGCTTGAATTTTGCTTTTATCGATGACCATTTCGATTATCATACCGCTCATGACAACTATGAACGTTTGGACCGTAATACGTTGGCACATCAGGGTAGTTATTTAATGCCTTTGTTGTCCTATTTTGCCAATTCAGATTTGAACAATCTTAAAAGCTTGGATGATTATATTTATTTCAACGTGCCGTTCTATAATCTGGTTTCATATCCTTTTGAATTGATATGGCCCATGTTTGGTCTTGCCCTACTTTTTTTCATTGTACTAATAGTAGTTGGCTTAAAAAAGAAAGTGTTGCAATCAAATGATATTTTGAAAGGTTTTTTACCCGTGTTGATCACATTGATCATTAATGGGGTGGTGGGCTTTTATAGTTGGACTGTTTTGAAATGGTTATATCCCGAATACAAAGATATTTTACACGGTTTTACCTATAACGGTCATACTTATATTTTGGCATTCGTTTTGTTCTCTGTTGCCACTTGTTTTTGGGTATATAATAAGTTCAAAAAAGTTGAAACTTCCAATTTATTGGTCGCGCCAATCTTTTTCTGGTTGGTAATTTGCGGTTTGGTTTCATACTATCTACAAGGAGCGAGCTTTTTTATTGTTCCTGTTTATGCTCTGTTGGTTTCATTTATGGTAGTCATAAATCAGAAAGAACCTAGTCCGTATTTATTGTTTTTTTTAGCCCTACCTGCGTTATGGTTGTATTCCCCTTTCATTAAAATGTTCCCAATTGGTTTGGGCCTAAAAATGATGGTAGCCGCTACCCTTTTGACCACATTGACCTTTTTCTTGCTACTTCCTATTTTTGGGTTTTATAAGAATAAGAACCGATTGGCAACATTAGGTTGTATACTTTTTCTTGGATTCATGGCTTTGGCACATTTCAATTCTGGATATACTAAAGAAAATGCAAAACCCAGTAGTCTTTTGTATGTTTTGGATTTAGATAATAATACCGCGCAATGGGCTACTTATGAACATATGGTATCAGATTGGACAGCCCAATATATTGGTGCGAATAAGAAAGTGCCTGAAGAACTTGCAGATAAAACTATAAGCAGTAAATATTCCTCTGGGTTTACCTACGTTTCATCTGCACCCATAAAAGAAATTATTCCTCCCAAAATTGAAACCACAAGAGATACTATAGTTGGCGATGAGCGTATTTTAGAATTATGTATAACCCCACAAAGGGATGTGAACAGATTGGAAATTTTTACCAATAATATTGCGTTAAATGAGGCTACTGTAAATAAAATTGAACTATCAGATCATTATTTGGCAAATAGGACAAAGGGGAAATTGATTACCCATTACATAAGCAATAATGATTATACCGAATTGCAACTTACCTTTCCTAAAGAGGCTAAACTGGAATTGACCATTTATGAAGCTTCAAACGACTTATTGAACAACTCCCAATTTACGGTCCCGGAAAGACCAGAGGATAATATTCCCATGCCATTTGTATTGAACGATGCCATACTGGTTATCAAAACCGTGGCTTTTGAATAATTCAATCGCCATTATGGGTTGTGGATGGCTGGGCCTTCCTTTGGCGCAGTCACTTATTGTGGATGATTATGACGTTCATGGTACCACCACTTCAGAAAATAAGCTCAACATACTCCAAAAAGAGGGAATTACACCTTTTCTGATTTCACTAACCGAAGAAAAGATAGTAGGTGACATTTCAGATTTTCTTGCAGATATAGAAGTCTTGATCATTAACGTTCCTCCCAAATTAAGGGGTGAAAACAAAGAGAACTATGTCAAAAAAATGCAGTTGCTTCTTGAAGCCGTGAAAGCCGCTAAAACCAAAAAAATAATCTTTGTTAGCAGTACTTCAGTTTTCGGAAATATTGAAGGAGAAGTTACCGAAGAATCCATTCCCCAACCTAGTGCCGAATCAGGAAAACAATTATTGGCATCTGAAAATTTATTTAAAAACACTCCTAAATTGCAAACTACTATTATTCGTTTTGGTGGTTTAATCGGGCCAGATAGACATCCTGTTACCATGTTATCGGGAAGAAAAGGCTTGAAAAATGGTAATCATCCAGTGAATTTGATTCATTTGGATGATTGCATTTCAATTTTAAGTTTAGTAATAAAGAACAACTGGTGGGGTGAAATTTTCAATGCAGTTTATCCATTGCATCCTGCTAAAAAGGAATATTACCATCAAGTAGCAGCTAAAAAAGGAATGATTTTACCCGAATATGGGCTAAAATCCCAAAGATTAGGAAAAGAAATCGACTCCAGTAGGCTAATAAATGTTAAAAAATACAAATTTACGACCTCAATTCTAGTATAGTTCACCACGCTAAAGTCTATTTTCACAACAAAATTGACTATTTTTTGTTAATTATACCCTTGATTTTAAACACTTTATCGATGAAATGCATAACTTTAAGTAAACAATAAAACTCGATTGCCATGGAAAATTCAACATTAAAAAAGAAGATTGCAATGGAAATTGAAAACTTAATTTCCAAAAGTTGTGCCAACCAGCAAACGACCAACAAATTTGAGACCCTTCATGTAGCACTTTTGAAAAAGTACTACAACGCAGCAGATGTTTCAATTGACTATCATAGGAAAAGGGTAGAAATGGACATTGTAATGGATGATGATCTGTATGATCCTCAAAAGGTGAATACTTATATTCCGACCTTGCATGCCAATTTACTTTTTAAAAACTTAAAAGACTTTTTAAAGTCATGTATCGAAATGGATGCTAAAAGTATAGGATTTTATGCAGGCCTGTTACGTACCTTCACTAAAAAGGATGTAACGTTGACCATTGCATAAGAAGCAAAACCATTACTAACAAAAAAGGGGTGCTTTATAAGCGCCTCTTTTTTTTATTCCTTTTTTAAGGGTTTCGTTAACAGGTTCATAACAATAAATTTAATAGTTTAGCGCACCAAAAAAAATCAACAAAAGTGAAGTAACATGAGAAAAATCGCATTTGTGGCACTATTTACCGTAAGTTTTATGGTCAATGCCCAATCTAATACCGAATTACAAAAACATTACGAAGCCTTTTATAAAGAAATGAGAATACAATCAGATGTAAATGGCATGATCAATGCCCTTACACATCTCAATGTACTATCACCATCCAAATCAAGGAAAGACACTTTGGCCTATATCTATGTAAATAATAATCAACATATGCAGGCCCTTAATACTATAGGAATTGATAAAAATGAATCAGATTCAAATTTGGCAGTTCAGGTCAAAGCCATTTCTTTAAAGGCCCTTAACCAACCCAAAAGAGCTTTGGAGCAATTTGAGATTTTGAACAAGAGAACCCCTAGTGCCTATTTGGCTTATGAAATTGCTGACTTAAAAATACAAACAGGTGATAACGTTGGGGCAATAACCAATATAGAATATGGTATTGCCAATGCACAGGACGAAATGAAGTATGCTTTTTATGAAAGACAACAACCATACGAGGCCTCGTTAAAAGCAGCTTTTATTCATTTAAAGGCACTTGCTACTTATAACCAGGATAAAGAAAAAATAGATGAGGCAATTGCCCTTATTGATGAAGCCTTGAAAATTGATCCGAATTTTAATCTCGCAAGTTTAAGCAAACAAGCATTAGCGTCCAGAAAAACAACACCAGCTGAGAAAAAGGAATAATTTTTTTAGTCTTAAGTAGTTTTGGTTTCTCCGCTTTGGGTAACAAATTGCATCAAACCGTTTAATCCGTTTGATGCATTCTTTTTGAATGCCTTGTTTAATATAAGATAAGACAATATTTTCTTTCGAATTGATTTCGATTCCCAATACATTTCCAATCTTAAATTACATTGGGTAGATGAGATTGGAGTAATAATATAAAATTGGTAAAGCTCTTTGATCAAAGGAGCATTTGGTGTTAATTCTCCGTAAACCAATTGTCCTGGTTCTGAATTTTTGGTCACGGTCACGAAATTTAAATGCTTGCCATTGATTACACACACATGTTCGGTGCCTAACCTGGTAACTTCATTGGCATTGTACTCAAACTTATCTACGCCCTTTACCCAATGATGGCGATAGGTATAATTGGTTATGTACTCTAATAGGGATTCTGCAGGAATAGGATACTGATCTTCCAACACGATATTCGGTGCATGGTCAAAACCAACTTTTTTAGCTTGTGAGAACGAATTAAGGTTTAGCTTTTCAATATCAATCAAAGAGTATATGTATTCTACTTCTTTTCCATCGTACAAATTCTTCCCTTCCCTGAATTGATACACTTTACTGTTATAATTTATGGGCAATTCCAAATCATTGGCAAGCTCCTTACTGATCAAAGCATAATTATCGCTATCTACTGAATTCTTCAATAATCTATGGGCCTCAATTACGTGTTGCCCAAATGGCTTTCGATTACCCTGGACCTGAATAAACTGTAAATCGCCTGAATGGGCAACAACTTTCAATTGTAGATTCGGTGCTGTCGCGCATGCATTACAAGGGCAAATCCGGTTCTTTTCCAATAAACCTAAATGACCGTAAAAGGCAGTGAACATGGTTTCAATCTGTGCTAATAATTTTTCCTGTGAGGTAATCTCATCTTCCTTATAAAAAAATAGAGCGTCACCTTCAATCTCTGCAAGTTTCAATTCTTGGGTATTGGCACTAATAAGCACCTCAAGAAGTTCTGAAATAACATGTTGGCTATGTTCAACTTCTGTGGTTTGTACAAATTTTGTAAAACCCGAAATATCTGGAATAAAAAG
>RCND010000956.1_pt1 | contig 16361 bp, 12 predicted proteins | sample 2041351 | NCBI WGS metagenome assembly RCND01 (sample SAMN09708230, study PRJNA481090) | Marine sediment metagenome, whole genome shotgun sequencing project. | biome: marine sediment; feature: ocean; material: sediment; isolation source: Sewage treatment plant 12B marine sediment (STP12B) ... | reverse complement strand
GTCCAAAGCCCTGCTGCACGCCAGCCACATGCTGCATGAAGCCGAGCATAATTTTACCACTATGGGTCTGAAAGGCAAAAGCCCGTCGGTCGACTGGAAACAGATGCTCGCCTACAAGCAGAGCACTGTTGACACCAATACCAAGGGCATCGAATTTCTGTTCAAAAAGAACAAGATAGATTGGCTGAAGGGTTGGGGCAGCATTCCTGCCGTCGGCAAGGTCAAGGTCGGGGACGAGGTACACGACGCCAAGAACATCATTGTCGCCACCGGGTCAGAGCCGGCGCCGCTGAACGGAGTCGAGGTCGACGAGAAGGTGGTTGTCACCTCCACCGGCGCGCTGGAACTGGGCAAGGTGCCAAAGAAAATGGTTGTGATCGGAGCAGGTGTGATCGGGCTGGAACTTGGTAGCGTCTACGCGCGTCTGGGATCAGAAGTCACGGTCATTGAATTCCTTGACGCCATTACCCCCGGCATGGATGCCGAAGTACAGAAGGTATTTAAAAGAACACTTGGCAAACAAGGCCTTAAGTTCATCATGGGCGCCGCTGTTCAAAAAACCGAAGCCACCAAAACCAAAGCTAAAGTCACCTATAAACTGCGCAAAGACGACAGCGAACATGTGATTGACGCTGACACCGTGCTGCTCGCAACTGGCCGCAAACCCTACACAGACGGGCTCGGGCTCGAAGCGCTTGGTGTCGAAATGTCAGAACGTGGTCAGATCAACACTGACGCCCACTGGCAAACCAATATTGCCGGCATATATGCCATCGGCGACGCTATCGCAGGCCCTATGTTGGCCCACAAAGCCGAAGACGAAGGCATGGCTGCAGCGGAACAGGTCGCCGGCAATCATGGCCACGTCAACTACGGGGTAATCCCCGGCGTGATTTATACCCATCCGGAAGTTTCCAATGTCGGAGAGACCGAAGAGACCCTGAAAAAACAAGGTCGTGCTTATAAGGTTGGCAAGTTCAGTTTCATGGGCAACGCCCGCGCCAAGGCCAATTTTTCTGGTGATGGGTTTGTGAAAATTCTGGCGGACAAAAACACTGACCGCATCCTCGGTGCTCATATTATCGGACCCGGTGCAGGTGATTTGATCCACGAGATTTGTGTAGCCATGGAATTTGGCGCCTCAGCGCAGGATCTTGCCATGACCTGTCATGCTCATCCGACCTATTCCGAAGCAGTACGCGAAGCAGCCCTCGCCTGTGGCGACGGCCCCATCCATATGTAAACCCAGCCCGTCGCCGCATAGTCAAGTGCGGCGACGGGCCTATTCAGCGGGCGGCGCTTTTGGCGGCTCTGGCGGCTTTCGCCCAATCATCTTGTGCAGATGTCGATCGGCATCCCGCATCGGCAGCCTATAAAGAGGGATGCAGGACGTCAGGTCACCCTCGCTTTCGCCGCCAATACCAAATTTCACCTCCAGGGTGCCCTCGGGCATGTGGTAGGTTTTGAAAATAACGTCCCATACCGGCAGCATAAAGGTAAAATTTTTGTCAATGTGATCCTGATAGCAACTGTGATACACGAGATGGTGCGCGGATGATGGAAAGATCATCGACAGCTTTGCTGGCCACCGCAGCCACACATGCGAATGCCGCAGGTGACGCAAAAACAGCTAAAGTCCAAAAAAAGCGCACTTCGGTCAACGGGCACCTAAAAGTGCAAAAATCCTACCACATCGTCTTAGATGCACGTGCGGCCCACGCATCGTCGTAAGGCGCTCCGCCTTCTTCGCCGTTTGTGATCTCGGCCATGATCTGGCCGATGGTTGGCAGGCCGGCACAATCGTCTGCACCGTCCCAAATCCCAGCGCGCATCAGTGCCCGGGCACATTGACTGTAAACCTCTGCAATCCGGATGATGATCACGGTGGCCGGTTGCCGTCCATTTTTGTCAAAGCCAGATCTCATCGCGGCGTCAGCAGTTAAACGAGCTTGTCCGTTGATTCGCATCACAGTGTTCGATCCCGGGGCCAGAAACATCAGCGAGATGCGCCCATCGTTTACGATATTACGCAACGTATCCAAGCGGTTGTTGCCGCGCCAGTCAGGCATTGCCAGCGTCTGCGAGTCGAGTATCTGCACCACCGGTCCATTGTCCCCGCGTGGGCTGCCATCGGTGCCGTCCGGCCCAACCGTCGACATCACGCAAAACCGCGAAGCTGCAATCCATTGGCGATAAAGTGGTGTCAGCGCCGGAGCTACCTTGCGCAAGGAAACCGTACCGGGCTTGCCGTACTGCGCCTCCAGCCCTTCGATATCTTCAATGTACTCCATCAGGATCAAACCCCGCTTCGCGCATGAGTGCGTTCGACCGGGCCTCAACTTCGCGCTCCAGCTTTTCCATGAATTCTTCCCGGTCGATTCCGGATTCAATTTCCGGCATGAACTCAACAACCGCCAAGCCAGGCTTGCGCATGATTCCTTTGCGCGGCCACAGCACACCAACATTGGTCGCCACCGGGACGCAGACCTGACGCAACTGTTCATAAAGAACAGCTGTACCAACTTTGTAAGGCGCCTTGACGCCCGGTTTGATCCGGGTGCCTTGAGAATAGATGATCAGCTGACCGGGGTCCTGCTGACCCGATGCAACATCTTTCACCATTTTGTCGATGGCAGCTCCGCGTTTGCCTCGATCTACTGCGACGCACCCCAATAGCTGCGCATACTGACCAATAACCGGCGTCCGCAAAATCTCTTTCTTCATGATGAATTTGGCGGTCGGCAGCGCTGTGAAAATCATCAGTATATCAAGGAAAGACTGGTGTTTTGCCGCAACCAACGCCTCTCCCTGGGGCGGGGTACCGCGCACTTCTGTGTGGATGCCGACCATCCATCTAGCGCTCCAGAACACCCATCTTGAATAGGTCTTGCAACAGGCCCGCGCGCCATGTCGGCTAAACAAGGCCCATGGAGCAAACGCGAGGCCGATCACCGGCATCATGAGATAAATCTGGCCAACAAAAAGCAGAGATCGCAACCATTGGATGGCGTAGGCCAACCTGCTCATGCCAGATCTGCCAACGTGTGTCGCGACGCCCGGCCCGTCGCAAGAAAGGCGACAGCAGCAGAAACTGGCGCAATCAGCAGCGGCCAGATCCAATGCCAGCCCTGATACCCAAGACCCGTCAGAAAACCGCCCTCGTCAGAGGCGGAGGGTAGTAAGAATACCGCAATGAGCCCGGCAAGCGTACCGACCGCAGCCCCAGCAAACGCGCGAAGCGTGAATCGGCGCACAAAAGCATTTGCAATGTATTTGTCCGTTGCGCCGACCAATCTGAGAACGGCTACCACTTGAGCATTTGCCGCAAGTGCGGCGTTTGCCGCCAGTGTGATCATCGCCGCCATCATTGCACCGATCAGGGCAATCGATACCCACCCCAAAAGACGCAAACGTGATGCTGCTTCGATCAACGGTTTGCGCCAACGGGTGTGGTCATCCAAAACGGCGCCGGGCACTTCGGCCTGCAGACGCAAGCGCAAACCAGCACTGTCAAAGCCGTCCGCGTCTTCAATGACTTCAATCAGTTGTGGAACCGGCAAGGTTTCAAGCGGAACATCAGGGCCAAACCACGGGGCCAGCAAAGCCTGCTGCTCCTCTTGCGAAAGCGCCCGGGCGCTGGCAACCCCTTTGGTCGTTTCCAGCACGCGCAATGCGGCTTCGGTCTGTGTCACCATTTGATCCTGCGGTGCCGTAATGCGCAAGGTTGCGCTCCTTGCAAGTTCATCGCCCCAGCGTTCGGCAAGTCGCCCCGCAGCAAGCGACAATGCAAGCGCGAACACAGCCAGAAATGCCATTGCACCGGCAGCAAATAGCGTGAGTTGTGCAGTAAAGCCAGTCGGGGGCACAACACGGTCGGCCTGTACATCCCCTGTCAAGAAAGCGGTAAAGCTGACGCGCCCCATCTTCATAAGTCCGACCCTGCAAGCTGCAAGCGCCGATTGGAAATGCGCAAAACCCGCACCTGCACTTCGCTTTTGGTGGCGCGGATCAGTGCAAGATCGTGGGTGGCAATCAGAATGGTCTTTCCCATCTTGTTCAGTTCAATCAGGAGACGCAGAAGGCGTTGCGACATCTCCCAATCAATATTGCCAGTGGGTTCGTCAGCGAGCACAACATCGGGCGACATGATCACGGCGCGGGCCAAGGCGGCGCGCTGACGTTCTCCGCCCGAAAGTTCAGGTGGCAAGGCTTCAGCCCGGCCTGAAAGCCCAACCCAGTTCATCAACTCATTCAGGTTTGTGGTTTCATCAGCAATATCGCGCCCCGACACCGTCAAAGGCAATGCAAGGTTTTCCGCCACAGACAAATGATCCAGAAATTTGCAGTCCTGATGTACAACGCCAACCCGGCGGCGCAGCAATGCAACATTATCCCGGCTGAGCGCCCGCACGTCGGCATCAAACATCCGGACATGGCCCGCCGTCGGCAGCAGCGCCCCATAGCAAAGCTTCATCAGTGTGGTTTTTCCGGCACCAGACGGCCCGGTCAGAAAGTGAAACGACCCCGGTGCCAGCTTGACCGAAATATCGCTCAGCAATTCGCCACCGCCGTAGCTATACCCCACATTTTCAAGCTCGATCACGGCTCAGCCCGCCTTGTTTGTTGACCCGTTGTGCCCCAGAGCGTCGGTAGATTCAATGATCCTTAAGAACATTCCGCATACAAGCAAAGGGACGTCCGCCGATGCATCTAAACAACACGAGATATTGCACTTTTTGAGAGCCTTGTTACAAGTTATACAAGTTTAAGAGCGCTAGAGGCGGCACCACGAGTGGACGAGACAGCAAAATGCGACTGATTTGCCCCAACTGCGATGCGCAGTACGAGGTTCCTTCTGAAGTAATTCCAGAGGACGGGCGCGATGTGCAATGCTCCAACTGTGGCGATACATGGTTCCAATCCCACTCAGATCAAGAAGATGCCGCCAGCAAAGAAGTTGAAGCGTCACCACCGGTCTCGCCGACAGAGCCAGAGATAGAAACCGAAGTCGGGCAAGACCGGGAAGAGATCAGGGAAAAAGAACCCGAGGAAGATTCGAAACCTGCTGATCCGATAGTCGAGCAGGCCGCAGGCGAATATGAAGAAGACGAGCCAGACTCCATCGTGGCCGAACCAGTAGCGCGCGAACTGGATCCTGCAGTTGTAGAAGTCTTAAAACAGGAAGCTGAACACGAAGCAGAGCAGCGCCGAAACGAACAAAGTGCAGGACTAGAGACCCAACCAGATCTTGGCCTGCAAGAGGCCGAGGATGACGCCAGTCGCCGGGCTCGAGAGGCGCGCGAACGGATGCCTAAAACGCAAGATGACGCGCCGGTTGGTACTGACTCGGCGATTGCGGACACTCTGGCATCACGACGCGACTTGTTACCCGACGTCGAAGAAATCAATTCATCGCTACGCTCAGCCAGCGATCGAGAAGCTGACGGTGAAAGCGATGTTGACGATTATCTAGAGCCGCAGAGCGAAAAACGCAGCTTTCGCAGGGGTTTCACACTGATGATATTGTTGGCAGTGATCTTGGGCGCAGTATACGTTATGGCTCCGAAAATCACCCAGTCTGTTCCGATGGCAGGACCTGCCGTCTCTGGATATGTTGCGATTGTCGACAAAGGCAGGGCCGCTTTGGGCGATCGTGTCAAAGGCATCTTGGACTGGCTGGATGCGAAGGCGTCGAGCAGCATTCCTTAAACATAACCCGATCTAGAAACGCTCAAGCAGACGTTTGAGGTATTCCAGCTCTATTTCCGGACGTTCGCCATCCCCTGTGCGCCTGCGAATTTCGTCCAGCAATTCCCGTGCACGGCGATAGACATCCTCACCTTGCAACAAACCCTCGTCGGTGCCAGCAGATCCGTTCGAGCCTGCATCACGCCCCAACGGATCGCGGTTCTGCGCCTGTCTGTTGCTCTCTGTCGTGCCTTGGCCCGGTTGGTTCTGCTGCTCTTGTGCCATGGCTTCACCAAGGTTGCGCATGCCTTCGCGCAACGCTTCCATCGCAGCAGACTGCTGGTCAATCGCCTCGGCAAGCTCATTCTGCCGCAAGGCTTCCTCGGCGCCGTCCATTGCCTCGCCAGCGCGACCAAGTGCGTCACGGGCAGCGTCGCCTTCGGGTGTGCCCGCTCCGGGCAAATTGCCTTGCTGGCGCTCCAGTTCCTGACGCAATGCTTGTTGTCTGTCGGCAAGCCCGCCCGGACCCGGGGGCCCCTGACCGTCGCTTTCCTGCCCCGATTCGCCGTTGCCCTGACCTTTACCGCCTTGGCCTTCATGGCTTTGGCCCCTGCCCTGACCACCGTTGCTGCCTTCGTTGCCTTCACTTTCACCTGCCTGTGCACCGGGATTGAACTGTTCCTGCAGGTCTCTGAATGCCTGATCTGACAGCCCTTGCTGGTCCCGTAGCGTTTCAGCCAGACCCTCCATCGCTTGCTCACCCGGCGATTGCCCGCCCTGACTCTGACCTTGGGTGACGCGCATGTTTTCCATCAACTGTTGCAGTTCTTTCAGGGCTTGCTCCGCCTCGGTCATTCGGCCCTGCTCCATCAGCTCCTGAATGCGATCCATCATGGCTTGCAGATCGTCCTGCGTCATTTGCATCGAGTTTTCGGCTGACTGACTGTCTCCACCTTGGTCACCATCCTGCTGAGCCTGACGCGACAACTGTCGAATGTAGTCATCGCTGGCTTCGCGTAATTCCTGCATCAGCTCGGCGATTTCGTGATCGGACGCCCCGTTTTTCATGGCTTCGGCCAGCCGATCCTGAGCCCGACGCAAACGTTCCAGCGCGTCGCTCAGATCGCCCTCTTCCAGCACAATCGCCAGATCCCAAAGCGCTTGCGCGATCTCGTCCTGATGCTCTGTCTTGAGGCCGTATTTTGCCAGTGTCTCTATTCGACGCAGGATTACCCGAAGCCGAAGGTAAGCGGTTTCTGAGCGGAACACGTCATCAGGTCGGTGCGAAACTGCCCGTAGCAGTTGCGCTACGCGCGGCGCATTGGCGCGGGCCCATAATAGATCACGCCGTTGCTCTATGATTGCAGCAGCCATCGGGTCAAAAAAACGTCGCCCCGGAAGGATCATCGTTTCTGAAGCTGCCTGTGTCTCCTGTTCAACCGCATCTTGCGCCCTCAATGTCACGGCCACCGGCAAGTTCGAAAACGGATGCTGCGAAAAATCATCGATCAGGTTTTCGGTGAAATTGCGCCGATCGCCGGTGATTGGGGTTGGGAGCGGCACAATCACCGGATCGCGCGGGTCGGGTGCAATTTCCAGACCGTAGCGACGATCAACGGCATCCAGATCAAGTTCAATGTGGGCAAAGCCAAGTTCAACCCCATAGTCATCATTTGCCGTAAATGGGAGGGTCATTTCACCAACTGCCGACGCCTCGGCTGTCCCCGAAATCGCGATTTCGGGCGGCGAATCAAGAACGACATCAACCGCCCAGCTGCGGCCACCGACGCCTTCAATCTTCAACTCGCCATTTTGATCAGCCACAAAGTCCTGTGAAAGGGCTGACTCTTCCTGCACAGAATTGCCAGGTTCGCCCGAAATTGTCTCTGAGACACTCAGCGCCCCAACTTCTCCATAAAGACGCAAAGTGATAACGCTGCCCTGCGCGACCTGAAGTGCAGGCGTCGTGATATCATTTAGGTAGACGGTCGGTTGGCCGGTATACCGCGGAGGCTCAACCCAGCCCTCCCACGTTGGGCCAGTCACCAGCGGAGCGGCTCCGCCCGCCAGAGTTGTCACGGAACCAACCCGCCAAATCGATCCGAATAACAGCGCAATCACAAAAATAAGAACGGCGGCATAACGCAGCGCAAACGGATCACGGCGCGCAATTCGCAAATTTGGGTGAACCGGTTTGGCCAGGCTTACGCGTTTGGCCATGCGCGCCTGATGTGCGCGCCAGACCGACATCGTCTCTGGGTCATCCACACCAATTGCCGCATCATCCAGCAGAGCCTGAATAGGTCGCCCTGGCATGGTCTCGTCTAAACGCCGAACCGCTGAAGACCGTGTCGGCCAGACGAAACGCCGTGCACCAATAACCAAAGCGCTGAGCATTGCCAGTACCGAGATCATTGCGCCGACCCAGAATACTTCAAGTGGCAAAAGATCCTGCATGCCGAGCATCAGGATTCCAAGCACCGCCAGAACCAGCGTCAGAAACGGCCAGAAACTGCGCAACAACTGCTCCGCCACCATCCCGGCCTGCGTCAGGCGCACCGGCCAGCGCAAGCCCGTCAGGCTGCGCCGCATGTCATAGCGGGAAAAGGATGCCATCAGTTTCTCCCGCAGCAATAACGCGGGATTGCGTTACAGCCACTCCGGGATGGTATCCCGATTTATCATTTCGTCAAAGGTCGGGCGTGCGCGAATAACCGCAAATTGATCTTTGTTCACTAAAACCTCTGGAATCATCGGTCTTGTATTGTATTCGCTGCTCATAACCGCACCATATGCGCCCGCGCTGCGAAATGCGACCAGATCACCGGTCCTCACCTGCGGCATCATACGTTGTTTGGCAAAGGTATCACCTGATTCGCACACCGGGCCGACAATGTCGTAGGGCTGCTGTTCAGCCCCGGCATCCGGCTCGATCACCGGAATGATGTCATGATGCGCGTCATACATAGCCGGGCGGATTAGATCGTTCATCGCTGAATCGAGAATCAGAAAGTCGCGCCCCTCCCCTGACTTCACATAAATCACTTCGCTGACCATCAACCCTGCATTGCCGACAATCAGACGACCGGGCTCGATTTCGATCTCACAGCCCAGATGGCCGACACATTTCTTGATCAGCGCACCGTATTCTAGTGGCAGGGGTGGCGCTTCATTTGAGCGCGCGTAGGGAATCCCCAAACCACCACCCAGATCAAGACGGCGGATGTTGTGCCCATCCGCCCGCAATTGTTCGGTCAATTCAGCAACTTTCAGATAGGCCTGCTCAAACGGCGCCAAATCCGTCAACTGCGATCCGATGTGGACGTCGATGCCAATCACATCTAGGCCCTGCATCGCCCCTGCCATTGCATAGACCTCACGGGCCCGCGCGATTGGGATGCCAAATTTGTTTTCGGACTTTCCTGTCGCAATTTTTGCGTGGGTTTTGGCATCGACATCCGGGTTCACGCGAATGGTGATCGGTGCGATCTTGCCCAAGGAAACAGCCACGGCATTCAGAACTTCCATTTCGGGTTCGGATTCGACGTTGAACTGACGTATGCCGCCGTCCAGCGCCATGCGCATTTCATCTGCGGTCTTGCCGATACCGGAAAACACAATGCGGTTACCCGGTACGCCTGCCGCTTTGGCACGCAGGTATTCACCCCCCGAAACCACATCCATGCCCGCCCCGGCCTGCGCCAGCGTTTTCAGGATCGCTTGATTGCTGGCGGCCTTCATCGCGTAGCAGACCAGATGGTCCATACCCGCCAGCGCCTCGTCAAAAAGCGCAAAATGGCGCAGCAAGGTGGCTGTTGAGTAGACATAGAATGGCGTACCGACCGCCGCCGCAATTTCGCTTATGGCCACGTCTTCGGCGTGCAGCGCTCCGTTGTGATATAAAAAGTGGTCCATATCGCGCTACATCCGCCAGATAAGAGTTTTCCTGACGCGTCTTATCAGACCCTCTGGGCAGCGCAATCACCCCGGATCCCAGGATTTGGAGATTATGCGGATCAGGGCTCAATGAATCAGGAAACTACGGGTGGCCGCGGTGCGGACATTGCAGCGGGTCCATATCGCCGCACCACAGCCCGGCCTTGGCGCCTCTTTGCTATAAAAATCCAGAGTGCGCCTGACGGCCATTGCTGGTGCTGGCTGCGAGGTGGTGACGGACGCTCCCGCTTTTGCAGGAACTTTATCTTGCGCAAGAGAATGGCTCAGTTTGCATGCTCATGCATGAAGCGTCCCTGGTGCATCATGCCGATAAGCCCCAGGCGCATGGCCAAAGCCCGCCACCGGCATCAAACATTTCCTGAAAACCAGATATTATAGTGAACCTTCCGCGACGCCGCGCGCTGTGAAGCGCCCGTTTGTGAAGTGCTTTTCCAGTCCGGAGATTGCGACAGCAAGCCGAAGTCAACTGATAGAGATCGGCCTGCCTGTCGCCAGAGAGTCTGCCGCCGCATCGGCCAGCATCTGGGCCCGCAGGCCATCCACGATATTGGGCGTGATCGGAGTGCCGGTGGTCACTGCACTCACAAAATGCGCTAATTCCAGGCGATAAGCCGCCGCGTAGCGCTCTAGAAAGAAGTGCTTTGTCGGCGCTGAACAAAACCCGGCGCTTGTGGCAACCTCAACGGTATTTTCTAAGACATTTCCGGCCCGCAGCAAACCCTCTGCGCCATGCACTTCGACGCGCTGATCATAGCCGTAGGTGGCGCGTCGTGAATTCGTGATCTGGCAGATTGCGCCGCTGGATGTGGTCAAAGTGACCGCTGCGGTATCCACATCGCCGGCTGCCGCTATCTTGGGATCGACTAACGCGGAGCCAACCGCGAATACTTGAACCGGTTCTTCGCCCAGCAAGAATCGCGCCATGTCCAAATCATGGATCATCATGTCCCGAAAAATCCCGCCCGAGCGCTCAATATAGCTGATTGGGGGCGGAGACGGGTCACGCGACATGATGGTGACCAGTTCCACCTGGCCGATCTCACCGTCACGGATGCGGGACTGAAGCGCGGCGAAGTTCGGGTCAAAGCGGCGATTAAATGCAGTCAGGAAAGGCACGCCCGCCTCTTCAACCACGGTGATGCACTCGCGAATGCGGTCCGCGGACATGTCTACCGGTTTTTCGCAGAATATCGCTTTGCCTGCGCGGGCCGCGGCATGAATCAGATCGTAATGGGTATCCGTGGGGGTTGCGATCAACACGGCGTCGACATCTGCACTGGCGATGACGGCGTCCGGGTCCATTACCTGCGCGCCAGTTTGGTTGGCCAGTTTCTGTGCGGCCTCGGGGAAAGCATCGGCCAGCGCAGTCATCTGCACATCGTCGCGTTGCCCGATCGACAAGGCGTGAACCTGCCCGATCCGGCCGCAGCCCAATAATCCTATGTTCAGCATCTTAGTCTTCCTTTAGCCCGCTAAGAACCCGACGCGTGGCCGCTACTACGGGGCCGTGGGTATCTTTGAGAATCGAGACTCTGTCGAATCGGGTTGGGTCGCTGTTAACTGACTCGCGCAGTGCCTGCCCAAAAGCCATACGCAACTCGGTACCGATGTTGAACTTGCAGACGTTGGATCCTCGCGAAAGCGCCGTGCGCTGCGCCATGGGCACCCCGGAGCCGCCGTGAATGACCAGCGGTACCTTGGTCACCGCCTCGATCGCGCGAATCCGAGGTTCATCCAACCCGCCTTCTTTGTCCTGTTGCAGATGCACATTGCCAACCGATATCGCCATCGCGTCCACACCGGTTTCAAGCGCGAATTTCGCGGCCTCGTTCGGGTTGGTTCCTGCAGAATTTTCGCCACCGGAATAGCCAACAAACCCGATCTCACCCTCGCAGGAAATTCCGGCCGCGTGCGCCATCTCGGCAATTGCAGCGGTTTCGTCGATATTCTGCTGGAGCGGTTTGCGCGACCCGTCGAACATCAGTGAGGTAAAGCCGCTGTCGAGCGCTTCTTTGCACTCTTCGAACGTGTAGCCATGATCCAGATGCGCCACAACCGGGACAGAAGCTTCTTCAGCCAGATACCGGAACATTTTGCCCAAGATCGGCAACGGCGTGTGATCTCGACATCCCGGACCGGCCTGCAGAATGACGGGCACGTTTTCGGCTTCGGCAGCGGCCACATAGGCGCGCATATCTTCCCAGCCCAATGTGACCAATCCAGCCACGGCATAGCCATTCTTCAGTGCCGGCTGAAGTACCTCTGAAAGAGTTGCCAGCGTCATTTGAACTTCGCGATCATGTCTTTGATGCCAGGTATCGTTTCCAGCTGTGCCGCATGTGTCGGTTGGAAATACTGCACAAGCGAACGCTGGCTCAGACCGCCGAGAATGGTGAAGTAATACATCTCATATCCGGGCAGCACGGCGCAGGGATGATAGCCTTTGTCCAGGCATATCGTGGACCCGTCCATGATATGATAAGCATCGCCCGGCTTGTTGTCTTCGCGCTGGAGCATTTGTACGCCAGAACCATAGTTGGGCTTAAAACGGAAGTTATAGGTCTCATCATGGCGTGTTTCATCCGGCAGGCGGTCGGTGTCATGCTTGTGGCTGGGGAACCCAGACCAGCCCCCCTGACCAACCGTGTATAGTTCGCTGACCAGTAGCCTGCCGACCTTGTCGTGTTGCTTTTGCCCAAGAATATGTTTGATTTTGCGGTGAGTTTTGGTGTCGTCCGACCCGTACTGAACAAAGTCGATCCCATCTGCGCGCACATCAAACGGATCAAGAACCTTGTCGTATTTGGCCCCTGCAATAAAGGTTTCGGTTTCGTCTGAGGTGCAAACTATGGTGACCTTGGCGCCAGCTGGAACATAAACGCCTTCTGGTTCTGCGTCCCAGACATCAATCCTCCGCAAGCCGAGATTGGCAAAGATCACGCCTTCAATCTCGATATCCACTGTGCCGGTTGCCGGGACAATACAGGTCTCATAGCCCGGCACCTGATACTCAAAGGCGTCGCCTTTTTTGAGTTTTACAATGTTGAAGTAGTTCAGTGGAACCAAGCTGTCTTCGACATCCACGATGGGCTTATTGTGATTGTCATGTGGGGAGATATGCATTTGGTCGTCCTTTCAGGAACACGTGGGGCCGGGATGCGAAGACAAGAAATCCTCAAGCTCGGCGGTGTAGGGCATTGCGGGGGCGCAGCCAGGTTTGGCGACGACAATTGACGCGCAAGCTGAGCCGCGCAGAACGGCGTCTTTCATCGCGTACCCGTCGGCCAGGGAAGCCATGAAACCGGCCATGAAACTGTCTCCTGCACCAGTGGGCTTGACCGCATCAACGGCAAAAATACCGGTGCTGATTTCTTCGCCATCGGCAAAGGTCACGGCCCCTTTAGGTCCGAGTTTGTAAACCACAATGGCGGCGGTAGAATCTGCCAATTCCCGGGCTTTGCCAAGCCCACTGGCGATATCTCCGGCCATAAAGCCGAACTCTTCGTCATTGCCAACAATCACGTCTGACAAAGAACCCGCCCGGGACAAAACCTCTTGGGCCACTTGCGGTGACGGCCATGAATAGGGGCGGTAGTCCACATCAAAAATGATTGGCAGGCCTGCCGCGCGGGCCAGTTCGAAAGCGCGGAATGCCGCTGAACGTGAAGGCTCGGCTGCAAAGACGGTTCCCGCGGTGATGAGCGCGCCATATTGGCTGTAATCAACCGCTTCCACGTCTTCAGTATTCATCTGAAAATCCGCGGCATTGTTGCGGTAAATAACAGATTGGTGTTCTTCGATGCGGGTCTCGTAGACCGCCAAAGAGGTTCTGCATTCCCCGGTGATTTTTTTCACATGGGTGCGGTCCACCCCGTAATGATCCAATTGGTTCAGGCAATACCATCCGACCGAGTCATCCGATACGGACGTGACCAGCGCGGATTTGCAGCCAAATTTAGCCAGGCCGGCGGCGATATTGGCGCTGCTGCCGCCCATCCCCACCTTCATGGTGTCTGCGTCACGAGTCCGAGTTCCGGCTGGATCGGGGAACAAATCCATTCCGACCCGCCCAACTACAATAAAGTTCTTCTTTGCGATGCCATCAAGGACCATCAGACGCCTTTCCGCTGCTTGGGACGGGAGGATTCCCAATCACTATGGGCAGCGCGGACATCTGCGTTTTCTGAGATATGCGGTGTGCCACATTCCCACCAGGTATGACCTTCAGTGGTCCAGCCGTCGTAGGGGTCGACATTCATGCATATCACGGTGGTTTTATCCGCTGCTTTGGCGCGCTTGAAGGCCGCGCTTAGTTCTGCCGGGTTTGAAACGGTTTCAGCGATGGCACCCTGCGCACGTGCGTGCGCTTCGAAATCCACGGCAAAAGGTTCAGGGATTGTGGGACAGTCGGCGATCAGATTGTTGAAGCTTTCGTTGCCTGTGTTGTTCTGCAATTTGTTAATCACCGCAAAACCACCATTGTCCAGCACCAGAATGATCAGCTTCTTCTGGCTCAGCACAGACGAATAGATATCTGAGTTCATCATCATGTAGGATCCATCACCGATAAAGACGATGGTGTCCTGATCTGGCTCTTGTTGTGCTTGGGCAATCCGGGCACCCCAGGCGCCGGAAATCTCGTAGCCCATACACGAAAACCCAAATTCTACGTCCACTGTGCCCTGTTCAAGGGTTCGCCAATTGGCCGTCACTTCCGCCGGCAGGCCCCCTGCGGCGGCGACCACGCGGTCGCGTTTGTCGCAAAGATCATTCACCACACCTATGGCCATTGCATAAGAATTGGGCCGGTTCCCCGGCGCCACGTTTTCCGCCACATAAGCGTCCCAGTCGGCGCGGTGACTTTTGGCCTCTGCCACCCAAGACTCCGGGGCGGTATAATCTTTGACCGCGGCCCCCAGCGCCTCAAGCGCCAGCTTGGCATCCCCCACAACCGGCAAGGACATGTGCTTGCCCGCATCGTGGCGCGCTGCGTTGACCGAGATAAACCGCGCCTCTTTCGAGAACGCCGTCCATGATCCTGTGGTAAAGTCTTGCAGCCGCGTGCCAACGGCCAAGATCACATCAGCCTGTTGCGCAATGGCGTTTGCGGAATTCGATCCCGTCACCCCAATCGGTCCGATATTCAGCGGATGAGTCGCCACCAGATTGGCGCGCCCGGCGATGGTTTCCACCACCGGGATCTGATGCATTTCGGCAAATCCGATCAGTTCGGCCACCGCGCGAGAGTATTGCACGCCACCGCCCGCAATAATCATCGGTCTCCGTGCTGTTTTCAGCAGTGCCACCGCATCTGCAATCTCGTCCGTATCCGGGGTTTGTCGGCGAATGCGATGCACTTTCTTTTCGAACCAGATCGCGGGATAATCATAGACCCAACCCTGCACATCCTGCGGCAGGCCGAGAAAGGCCGGGCCGCAATCAGCGGGGTCGAGCATGGTTGCTATCGCATTAGGCAAGGATTGAAGGATCTGGGCCGGGTGGGTGATCCGGTCCCAATAGCGCACGACGGGCTTGAACGCATCGTTCACGCCAAAGGTCGGGTCGCCAAAATTCTCCATCTGCTGCAGCACCGGATCTGGCAGTCGGGTCACATAAGTATCACCACACAGCAAAAGCATCGGCAGGCGATTGGCATGGGCCAGTGCGGCGCTGGTCAGAAGGTTTGTCGTGCCGGGGCCGGCGCTCGCGGTGCAGAACATGAACCGTTGGCGCAGCCATTGTTTTGCATAACCAGCAGCAGCAAAACCCATGCTTTGTTCGTTCTGCCCGCGATAGAGCGGAAGATCGTCGCGCACGGAATTCAGCGCCTCTCCCAAACAGGTCACGTTACCATGACCAAATATGCCAAATCCGCCGCCGCACAGGCGTAATTCAGCGCCGTCAATATCTATGAACTGGTTGGACAACCACCGAATGATGGCCTGCGCCGTCGTCAGCCGGATCGTTTCGTTTGCCATACTCATGTTAACGGGTCCTCTTGGAAGAATCTTACGCCAAGCCGGATGATGCTTGCGAGTGTTCCAATTCATAGATACAAGTTTCGCAACCGGTTGCAAAGTAAATTTCATGTCGAATAGGACAGCAGATGACTGAGATAGGTATTGGCATTCTCGGAGGCGGCTATATGGGCAAAGCCCACGCCGTAGCCATGTCGGCGGTTGGGGCAGTCTTCAACACCACTTTGCGACCACGCCTAGAGATGGTTTGCGCCAGCTCTGCCGAAAGCGCAGAGCGCTATCGTGCCGCTTATGGATTCGCACGGGCCACGGAGGACTGGCGACTTCTGGTAAACGATCCAAAGGTCGAAGCCTTGGTCATCGCCACGCCGCAAACCACTCACCGCGCTGCGGCGGAAGCAGCTTTTGCTTTGGGCAAGCCGGTTTTCTGCGAGAAACCCTTGGGCGCATCACTGGACGACAGCCGCGCCATGGTAGCAGCCGCCGAGACCAGCGGCTGCATCAACATGGTTGGGTTCAACTATATCAGGACGCCCGCCAGTCAATACGCGAGACAGCTGGTTGCAGCCGGCGAGATTGGTGAGGTCACATGGTTTCGTGGCGAACACACAGAAGATTTCTACGCCGACCCACAATCACCGGCGAGTTGGCGCACCACAGGTATGGCCAACGGGACGATGGGAGATCTTTCGCCGCATATGATTAACGGCGCACTGGCGCTGATCGGCCCGATCAAAA
>RCND010000954.1_pt1 | contig 16374 bp, 15 predicted proteins | sample 2041351 | NCBI WGS metagenome assembly RCND01 (sample SAMN09708230, study PRJNA481090) | Marine sediment metagenome, whole genome shotgun sequencing project. | biome: marine sediment; feature: ocean; material: sediment; isolation source: Sewage treatment plant 12B marine sediment (STP12B) ... | reverse complement strand
TTCATCAGTTTTTCCGTGAAGATAAACTGTGAACATGCTGCCATAAAAGGTTTAGGTGTCTTTTTCTCACCAAAACCAAAGACTTTAATGCCTTCTGCCTGTACACGCATCACGACAGGGGTAAAGTCAGAGTCAGAGGTTGCAAAAGCAAATGCATCTATATCTTTAGTATGTAGCAGGTCTATAGCCTCGATGGTCATGAGAATGTCTGTGGCATTTTTGTTTTTAGAGTAGTCAAACTGTTGTATGGGTTTAATGGCAAATTCAAGTAGTTTGTCTTCCCAGTTCTTTAGATTGTCTTTTGTCCAGTTCCCATAGGCTTGCCTAATATTGACAATACCGTATTTACTGAGTTCATTAATGATGCCTTCTATAGAACGGTGTGAAATGTTGTCACAGTCTATAAAGAGCGCAATGTGGTCTTCTTTTTTGTTCATGGTTATTCCTTTACTATTTCGATTGGTCTATAATACGTCATGGTGCTGCGGCCGAACTTTTTACGTTTCATCAACTCTAATGCACCTATGGTATCTGGCATGTCAAGATTTGTCATATGTTCTACGATGACCAGTTCTGCAACTTCGGCTTCTATACTTTCTATGAGTGCAATGGTTTTGTCATAGACGTCATCCATACCATCACGGGTGGAGAAGGGTGGATCGAAGTAAAAATAGGTTTTCTCTTTGGATTTTTTAACCATATCATAGACCAATGAAAACTTTTCAAAACTGTCTCCATAAAAGAGATGAGACTTAGAAGGATCAATACATTTTACATTGTCTTCAAGACAACGAAAGGCTGTTTTATTGTATTCCATAAAATAACATTCTCCTGCACCACGGCTTAGTGCCTCCAATCCTATGGAACCTGAACCTGAAAACACTTCAACAAAGTTTTTATCTATGATGTCAAACTGAAGGGTATTGAAGAGGGACTCTTTTAAAATGCCTTTTGAGCTTCTTGTGGTTGAAATATCTGGTATTTCAACCTTTTTACCTTTATGTGATCCTGCTGTAATGGTAGTAGTAAATATTTTAATTCTTTCTTTTGGACGACTGGGCATTTTGTGCCTCCCTGTATTACATTTTAATACTTGAATTTTAGCTAAATTTCTGTTAAAAATTGACGATAGAAGTTAGAGTATTGATCAGTTTACTTCCTTCACGTATATCTGCACGTTCTTTGCCAGGTTCCGTACTGGTGATGATGGTACGACCTGTAATCAGTTTAGTTCTGTCTTTTTTACGTATGCCCCAGTAGGTATGCATAATGACAGGTTCCCCTTTATAGTGACCAAGGTAAAGTACAATATGACCTGAAACATGAAGCAGAGAGCGAAAAGGTTCTGCTTTTTGGATGATCTTCTTTTTCTTTTTTGCTTTGCTTAGACCTCTAATGCTGATCCTTTTACCATCTTTTGCCTGCGCACTGGAGTTACGCCGTAAAAAGATACCAAAGGTTCCAAGAAAGTCTCTTGTGGTTGCAGAACAGTCACGACATTCATAACTTCCACCCCAACCATAAGGTTCTCCATAAAATTCACGTGCCACCATCGATACATTCTTTGGGGTAAACGGTAATGGTTTTTTAGCAAGTATATTTGTTTTGGTTGCAATTACTTTCTCTAACCTTGCGTGTCCTTTTTTATCACGAGAGGCTACTAGATAGTGTTTTCCATCTTTAGCTATAGGAAGGAGAGCACCCAGTTTAACCAAAGAGATATCTTTTTTGTTATGAAAGAGTCTAAGATTATCTTTAATGACCATGGCATAGTTGTTATTCTTAAATTTTTTAATAAAATCATTATTTACCAGAGCCAGATCAGAGCTTTTCACCCATCCGAATGAGTAAGATGCTTGGACAAAAGCCCAACGTTTGTCTCTTGAATAATGTGAAATAATCAGGGGTATATTGATATGTAAGGAAGAGTTCTGATTATAGTCAAAAGGAAAACCTTCGCCTGTTTTTTTAGGGTCTCTGTAAAATGAGGCAGTAGTAGGGAGGGCTCTTACATTGGTTCGACGGATAGTAATAGCCTTATATTTTTTACTATTAATATGTTCATAATGTGCATTATCTATCCATTGATTATAAACAGATGACCGTATGACAGACCCTTTAGCCCTGTATATAGGTTTTTTTGTAATGAAACGTACTTCCCATCCAAAGTCTTGTTTTGGTATATCCAACTTGTTGATAGTCCATGGTTTGAAATACTTTTTATTAAATTCTTTATCGAGTTTTTTCTGGTTACTTTTTGAAAATGGCTTGATCTGTGTCGCATAAAAAGAAGGGTTTTGAGGGATACGTTTCATATCTGCCACTTTATTTTTAGGCATACGGTCTATTTTACTTTTTACACGTTTGCTTTCTTTAAGCATATAGGATGCATGTAGGCTTGAAAAAGAGAGAAGAAGGAGAAGTGTTAACGTCAGTTTTTTATGCATTATAAAGTTCTTTTTTTGTTGTATGATAAACTAGTTTGGTTAATGGTTGGTGTATTAAAAAGAGTATATGAAAGTTATATGAAGATGTTGCCCCTAAAAAAAGGGATCAGGTAGGGACAACAGTCAGTTGATTATTACAACGGGTAAGTATAGCTTAAAGTGTGTTAAAGGAATGTTAAATGTTATAATAATTATAAAATTTACTAATCTTCCTTTGTTGACTTATTTCCCTTACGTGTTGTTTTCCGTTCATGCTTTTCACTATGTACAGACCTTATCCATAGGCGGTTCAAAAGTACATAAACAAGGCTACTAACTATGATGGAGTAAAATGCTGTTCCCACGTAAAGGGGTACAAGTATATCATCAAAATGTTCAGTGAACCATTCCATTGTCAACTCAATACCTTCAATACCTTCATATCCTAAGATAAAGTTACCCGTAAGGTATTCCATATAATACATAGGCGGCATGGTAAAAGGGTTACTGAGCCAAACCATAGAGATAGCAATAGGTACATTAAAACGTAAAAGAGGTGTTGTTGCCATGACAGCAAGCATTTGCATAGGCATAGGGATAAAGCCCCAAAAAAGTCCTATGGCAACACCTCTTGTGATCATTCTTCGATTCACAGAAAGATAGGCTTTGGGCAACTTATATTTTTCTAGAAATACATCTATCTTACTTTTTCCAGAGGGTTTTTTCTTAAAAACTTTTCGTATCATTTAAATCCGTAGTTATATTTTATATATATAAGTGTAATACTGTGGAGCTTTAAATCCCCTTTTTATGATGTTTTGTGTAAAATACGCGTAATAAATCACTATAAAAGGTACACCATGAGCGGATATATGCTTTTTTCCGGAACATCAAACCCTGAACTCTCTGAAGAGATAGCCAAGTATTTAGAGCAGCCTCTTTCTAAAGCAATCATTAACCGATTTTCTGATGGTGAGATCAACATTAAAATTGCAGAATCTGTACGTGGGAAAGATATATTTATTATTCAACCTACTTCAGCACCTGCAAATGGAAACTTGATGGAACTGCTTATTATGACGGATGCATTAAAGCGTTCTTCTGCAAAATCTATTACGGCGGTTGTCCCGTATTATGGTTATGCAAGACAAGACAGAAAAGCAGCGCCACGTGTACCAATTACAGCAAAATTGGTTGCAAACCTGATGGAAACAGCAGGTATCACACGTGTGGTAACGGTGGATCTACATGCATCTCAAATACAGGGATTCTTTGATATCCCGGTAGATAACCTGTATGGAGCCATTCTATTTATGGACTATATTAGGGCTAAGAATTTTAAAAATCCGGTTATCGCTTCTCCCGATATAGGTGGTGTAGCAAGAGCAAGATACTTTGCAAATAAGCTTGGTTTAGATATGGTTATCGTAGATAAACGTCGTGAAAAAGCCAATGAATCTGAAGTCATGAATGTTATCGGAGATGTCAAAGGTAAAGATATTATACTTATTGATGATATGGTTGATACTGCAGGAACTATGGTAAAAGGTGCTGCGGCACTTAAAAAACTTGGTGCAACATCTGTGATGGCATGTTGTACGCACCCCGTACTTTCGGGTCCTGCCTATGAACGTATAGAAAATGGTGATCTTGATGAATTGGTTGTAGCCAATACGATTCCAATGGATCAAAGATGTTCTAAGATCAAAATGCTCTCAACAGCTCCTATGTTAGGTGAAGTTATTAGAAGAGTACATAACAATGAAAGTGTTAATTCACTTTTTGAAACCAATACGTAAAACACAAAAAACCTCGTTCCCATCGAGGACGATGGGAACGAGGGTAGAACTGTAAAACAGAAGGAAATAAATGGCTAAGGCAGTACCACAAAAAAATATTCGTAACTTTTCTATTATTGCACATATAGATCATGGTAAGTCTACACTTGCAGACCGTATTATACAAGAGTGTGGAGCGGTTTCTGACAGACAAATGTCAGCACAGGTGATGGATACGATGGATATAGAAAAAGAACGTGGTATTACCATTAAAGCACAGTCTGTACGTCTTGATTATATTAAAGGTGATGAGCACTACATTCTTAACCTCATTGACACTCCGGGTCATGTTGATTTCTCTTATGAAGTGAGCCGTTCTCTGGCATCAAGTGACGGTGCATTGCTCATTGTAGATGCGGCGCAAGGGGTGGAAGCTCAGACTATAGCAAATGTTTACATAGCCATTGAAAATGATTTGGAACTTTTACCCGTAGTCAACAAGATAGACCTTCCTGCCGCTGATCCGGACAGAGTACTCTCGGAACTTGAAGAAGCCATAGGTATAGATGCCACAGAACACAATCTTGTTTCTGCTAAAACAGGTGTGGGAGTAGCAGAACTGGTTGATAGTATTGTGGCGCGTATTCCTGCACCTATCGGAGATGCGGAAGCACCGCTTAAGGCACTCATTTATGATTCATGGTTCGATAACTATATGGGTGCATTGGCACTTGTACGTGTATTTGACGGTAAGATATCTAAAGGTCAGATGGCAAAGGTGATGGGGACAAAAGATGAGCACCAGGTATTGAGTCTGATGTATCCAAATCCTGTAGCACCTATCAAAACAGATGAGATACGTACAGGTGAGATCGGTATTGTAGTGATGGGACTTAAAACAGTTGATTCACTGAAAGTCGGTGATACAATTACTGATGCAAAAAACCCTACAACTGAATCTGTACACGGCTTTGAACCGGCTAAGCCATTTGTTTTTGCAGGGATCTACCCTATAGAAACAGACAAATTTGAAGATCTTAGAGATGCACTTAATAAACTCAAACTCAATGATTCATCACTGAGCTTTGAGCCTGAGAGTTCAATGGCATTGGGGTCGGGATTTAGAACCGGTTTCCTTGGTATGTTACATATGGAAGTGGTGAAAGAGCGTCTTGAACGTGAATTTGACCTTGAACTTATTGCTACCGCACCTACAGTTGTTTACAGGATCAAACAGACCAATGGTGAAGAATTTGAGATACAAAACCCATCTGAACTTCCTGAACCGCAAAAGATCGATACCGTTTTTGAGCCTTATGTGAAAGCAACGATCCTGACCCCTCAGGAGTATCTAGGTAACCTTATCAAGTTACTCAATGACCGTCGTGGTATTCAAATTAAGATGGATTACTTAAATGAAACACGTGTCCTTTTGGAGTATGATATTCCTATGAATGAGATCGTACTGGACTTCTATGATAAGCTCAAGTCCCTTACCAAAGGGTATGCAAGTTTTGACTATGATCCTATCGGGTTTAGGGCAGGTAATCTTGTTAAGCTTGATATACGTGTGGCAGGAGATGTGGTTGATTCACTCTCTATTATTGTTCCTGAAGACAAAGCGCGTACAAGAGGGCTTGCTTTTGTGGCACAGCTTAAAGAACTGATACCAAGACAACTTTTTGAAGTAGCTATTCAGGCAAGTATCGGAAATAATGTTATTGCACGTACCAATGTGAAATCTATGGGTAAGAACGTAACTGCGAAATGTTACGGTGGAGATATCACCCGTAAAAGAAAGCTTTTAGATAAACAAAAAGCAGGTAAAAAACGTATGAAGTCAATCGGTAGAGTTGAAGTACCTCAAGAGGCGTTTATGGCTGTTTTAAAGTTGGACAGCTAATGACACTTATCCCCGTCGAAGAAGATAAAAAAACCATTGCCCATCGTTTTAGAAAAGCACACTCTTTTGCTTTTCTTGATGAAGGACAGATCATTGTGCAGGAGAACCCACATAAAACATCAAAATCACCAGAGTTTTTTGAATATTTTAAAACCTTGAATGTCGATACGCTTTATGTCAAAGAGTTAGGGTATAAAACACTCTTAATACTTTTGGAAATGGGAATAGAAGTCTTTCTTGTTCAAGAGGCAGATACGTGGAACAAGATCAGACCAAATTCACTTCTTTTACTTGATAAAGAAAATGCAAAAGAACATTGTTCTTTAGGGCATCACAATAAAGAAAGTAACTAGTGGGCTGGGAAATACATTTACACCTTGTTGCAGCCATTGCCTGGATAGGTGGGGGCTTTTTTATGTTCTTACTGGGGGTGAGCCTTAGAAAGAAAGAAGAACAGGAAGCTGTATACCCGATTATTGGTCCTATTTACGGTTATTTTGAAACAGGGGCACTGATAGTATTGCTTTTGACAGGCTATACGATGATCTATAACAATGGATTAATTGATATACTTTTTTCAAATATAACCAATGAAGTGATAGATGCCTTACGCATAAAACTTTATTTTGTTGCTGTGATATTTGTGCTTACAGTGATACACATGACCATAAGTATGATGACCTTGCATAAGGTTAAAACACCTTTCCAACGCTTTCTCTCAAAAGGATCCTCCATGGGGATCTTTCTTTTAAATCTTGTTGTTTTACATTATGCAATGGTATTAAGGGATATTCTTTAACCCGAATTATGCACAGATTGCATTTCCTCTTTTATTTATTGGGGAAAACGAATGATTTAGTAGAGTCTATGATATACTTTTATAAAATATTGAAGCCCCTAACCTTTAACTTCAGCATTAAAATCATATAAAGAGAAATATTATGTCAAAATTAATCACATTACTACTTTTTTTCAGCATCCTCATGGCTGGACCATCAAACTTAGCGCAACAATTAGAGGCTGTAGATTCTGATGCAGATGCTTTACTTTCTTCCTTGGATAGTATCAGGAAAAAGCGTGAAATAAAAGAGATGGAAGAAGAAAAAAAAGCAAATGAAAAAGAAGAGGCTCTTCAGTTAGTAGAAAAAAATAGACTAGAACAGCTCGAAAAAGACCGTCTTGAATCTGAAGCCAGGTTAGATGAGATGAGAGCAAATGTCATAAGAGAAAATCAAAAAGCTGAAGAAAAGCGTAAAGCTGCCGAATTGCTAAAAGCAGAGGAGTTAGTGAAATCGCAGGAAAAAGCTAAGAAGAAAGCCAAAGAGAAAGCTAAGAAAAATGCGAAAGCAAAAGCCCGTGAAAGATGGATTAAAAAAGAAAAAGCACGTAAAAAAGCTGAAGCAAAAAAGAAAAGAAAATCAGTACAGGCTGCAACTGTAGTAAAGCCAAAGCCTAAAAAAGTATCGACTCAAAATCATCTGAATTCTATATTGGGAGATAATTAAACGTACTATTGCACATTTGTGTTAAAAGATACGGTTTCTTACATTTTTATATGATATCATTGTTGGGTATATTAATAAAAAAGGAAAAGAATATGAACGTATATAAAAAAGCATTCGGCATAGTAAGCCTTGGGCTATTACTCTCAAGTACAAACCTATTGGCTGAAGAGAAGTCTGTAAAAGATATTGTAAGTAATGCTTATGCACAAATCGGTAGTATGGATAAATATGCATTTACTGCAGTGGTCATTGACAATGATACATTTGAGGGTGAAACTGTAAGCTACACACAAAATGTATCTGTAAAGATAGAGAGACCTGGTAAGTTACGTGTAGATAACAAAGGTGAGATTAAAGATAGAAGTAGCTATATAAATAATGGTCTTTTTACCATGATAGATCATGGTTTTGGATACTACGGACAACTTAAAACACCAAAAACCATAGATGCTACACTTGATTTTATTTTTGATAAGTATGGCATCAGAACACCTTTGTCTACATTGATGTACAGTGATATGAATAAAAGAATAAAATTTAAAACAAAGAAATATTTTGGCACGGTTGATATTGCTGGTGTAGAGTGTGATTATGTGGCTTTTAAAAATAACACCAGAGAGATACATGTTTGGATCACAACAGGTGAAAAGCCATTAGTAAAAACATTTAGTATTATAGATGGTGATACACGAGTCAATACTTCACTCACATGGGATACAAATCCAAAATTTTCTGACAGTGATTTTGTTTTTAAAGCACCAAAAGGTGCAGAGAAGATATCTATAAATAGTGCAAACTAAGAAAGGAAGACAGATGAAAAAAACAAACAGTTCTTTAATGAAATTCACAATAGTTGCAGCGATGATAGGTGTCTTTTCCCCATCAGTTTCTGTTCAAACAGATATTCCATCAAGTCATACCAATGCATATAGTATTCTGCCTTCACACTTGTCTGTTTCACTGTTCCAAACAGCTGAAGCAAGAAGAGGTGGAGGTGGTGGTGCACGTCGTGGAGGTGGTGCAAGATCAAGACCTTCTGGTGGCAACAGAAGTAGAAATACCAATAGAAATAAAAGCACCAATAGAAATAAAAATGTCAATAGAAATGTGAATAAAAATGTGAATGTGAATGTAAATCATAACAGTAACCGTTATTATGGTGGACATGGCCGTGGCTACGGTTATTATGGCGGACGTCCAATTCTTGCATTTTCTACAGGTTTAATAATAGGCTCAGTGATAGCTTCTGCTTCTATGCCAACTACATGTACTACCACTTATGTGAACGGGGTTAGTTATAGAAGATGTGGAAATTCATATTATCAACCTTTTTATGAGGGTGATACAATGGTATATAAAGTAGTTAACTCTCCTTATTAATAGTTAGATGTTACAAATTAAATAACAGTTTAATTTAGTACTCTAATTACTCTCTCGATTTTATATGCCTAGACCTGATCTAGGTGTATATCTAAATCACTTTATAAATATAAATTTTTAGTTATTCTATACAGTTGAAATTTATTTTATGTTAGCATACCCTATTAGATTTATTTTAGGAAAAAGATGAATACCAATAAACAATTTTCAAATCTCATCAAACTAGGACTTTCTACACTCATATTGTCTTCAACAAATTTGCAGGCTGAAGAAGGGGGTAGTGGGCATTATTTACCCGGCTCCATGGCATCTTTTATGGACGGTGTTGCTTCGGAACCAACTTTTCTACTTAGATTGAACTATGTCTATTATGATGGCAAGGCAGATGTGAACATCCCTCTTGGCGGAAACCATGTTGTTGACATGGAAGCCACATCAAATGCCCTGGGCTTAACTGCCTTTTTGGCACCTGAATGGGGAATGATAGATGATAAATGGAACTTTGCCATGTCTGCAACACTGCCTATTGTCAATATGCAGGTTTCCGGTTCAGTTGCTTCATTGGGAGTAAGTGATGAACTTACTAAATTAGGGGATATTGTGTTGATGCCTATTATGTTTAATTACAAAGTAAATAGGGATTTCAACATAAATACTCGGGTCGCTTTCTATGCGCCTACGGGAGATTATGAAGTAGGAAGATTAGCCAATACTGGAAAAAACTTCTGGACGGTTGAACCTACCATAGGATTGATGTATTTTGGTAAAGAAAATGGAAGAGAAGCATCTCTGTTTATAGGTGCGGATTTTAATGAAGAGAATGATGCTACCCATTACAAATCAGGTACACAATTCCATTTAGACGGTACTTTGGCACAACACTTTCCTTTGCAAAATGGTTTGGCAGGGGTGGGTGTCACTGCGTACTACTATAATCAAATAACAGATGACAGTGGAAGCGGTGCAACTCTTGGAGCATTTAGAGCAAAAGCGGCAGGTGTGGGTCCAGTGCTTTCTTATGTAAGTCATTCTGGAAACATCATTGCAGAGATAAAGTACATTAATGATTTTAACAATGAGAGACGTCTTGAAGGTGATACGCTTTTCTTTAAACTGATAGCAAAATTTTAAATTACCACAAGGTGATATGATACATAAGAAAATTTGACATTTATAGCGAAATTTTTATTTCCAACACTTTAACAAAGGTATATCATGACACAACTATCAAAAAAATTAACCATAAGCCTCTCACTTCTCACAACTTTAGTACTGGGTGTACAGGCAAGTGAAACCAACGTAGATATCTCTTATGCCGCCAAAGCAAACAAAATTGCAGAGTTGGAAAAAAATGCACCGAGTAATCCACTGAAAAATGCCTATTTTGGTGAAACACATATGCACACGTCTTACTCTTTAGATGCATATATAGGCGGGAACCGTATGACACCTTCTGATTCTTTGCGTTTTGCAAAAGGGGAGGAGATGATGATAAATGGACAAAACCATAAGCTTGAACGTCCTTTGGACTTTTGTGCAGTCACAGACCATTCCGAATACATCGGTGAAATGTTTACAGCGATGAATGCTGAGGCAAAAGGCTATGATCAGGCTGTCCTTAAAGAGTTGCGTTCGTTAACCAAGTATGAAGATCAGATCAAGTGGTTCATTAAGTATGTGATCTCCGTAAATCGTGGCGATGCACCACCAAAACACACAGACTTTTTTACAGGGGTTGAGAGTATCAATAATGCATGGAAAGTCTATACGGACGCGGTAAGAGATCATTATAACCCTGGTGTTTTTACTACCATTGCAGCATTTGAATGGTCTGGTGCACCTAAAGGCGGGAATCTTCATAGAAACGTCTTTTTCAGGGACATGGTTTTACCAGAAAGGCCGGTAGGCTATGCAGAGTACAACCGCGAAGAAGGTCTATGGGGTTGGATGGGAAAACAGGAGAAAAAGGGAAGCAGACTTTTTGCAATACCTCACAATTCAAATGCTTCAAAAGGAATGATGTTTAACAAAAATGATTCTAAAGGTAAACCTATCACTTTAGAGTATGCACAAACACGTAACCATTTTGAAAGACTCATAGAGATGATGCAGATAAAAGGTAATTCAGAAGTCCATAGAAAGTTTTGGCCAGCAGATGAGTTTGCAGATTTTGAAAATGCAGATTCTGTAGCAAAGTTTTCAAAAAGAGCATTGGAGAAAAAGAATTTTGTGCGACATGGTGTGATAGAAGGGTTGAAATATACACAAACTTTAGGGGTTAACCCGTATAAGTACGGTTTTAACGGCGGTACAGACAATCATAATGGACTGACTTCAAATGTTGAAGAAGACAACTACATAGGTGGACATGGTGCAGCAGATCATACGCCAGAACTTAGACGAAAAGGGCAGGTACCTGAATGGCTTGATGCTATTGATGAGAGTATCGGTTCCATTACCGGTGTATGGGCAGAGAAAAACACCCGTGCAGATATTTGGGATGCGATGTACAACAGAGAGACTTTTGTAACTTCAGGACCTCGTATGCTGGTACGTCTCTTTGCAGGTGAAAATTTGGCTAAAACCCCTACAGATGCCAAAAAAATGGTAGAAGACGGATATAAAAACGGTGTACCGATGGGACAGACCATCGTAGGACTTAAAAATGCTCCTACCTTTACTGTATGGGCACAAAAAGATGTAGACAAAGGAAATCTTGACCGTATACAGATCATCAAAGGTTGGGTAGACAAAACTGGTGAACAACATGAGAAGATCATCAATGTGGCTTGGTCAGACAAGAGAACAATGGATAAAAATGGAAACCTTCCAAAAGTAGGAAATACCGTTGACCTTAAGACTGCTAAATACACCAATGACATAGGAAGTCCAATGCTTATGGGATCTTTTACAGATACAGAATTTGATGCGACACTTCCAACACTCTACTATGCACGTGTCATTCAGATACCAACACCTAGATGGAGTACTTATGATGCAGTAAGAAATAACCTACCACTGTTAGACAGAGTCCCTGCAACCATCCAAGAGAGAGCATGGTCTTCACCTATATGGTTTACACCTACAAAAGAGAAGGAAATATAAGTATGAAATTATTACACACACCACTGCTTTGTACACTTTTGGTTGCAGGTATGAGTTATGCAGAGGAAGCAAAAAAACCTTTTTCTCCTTATGCAGATAGAGCATACCCGACTAAATTACTTTTTGGAGAACAACACATTCACTCAGCACTTTCTGCTGATGCCGGTGGTGGGGGTACTAAACTTTTACCTCGTGACTTGTATCGTTTTGCCAAGGGACATGAGGTTCTTTCCAATACCAACCAACCTATTAAACGTAACCGTGCTTTGGATTTTATGTGTATTACGGAACATACAGACGGTATGGGAGCTATTACCGACATACTTAAAGGTACACCTGAAATTATGGCAGATAAACAGGGTAAAGACTTACATGATAGATTTGCCAAAGGTGGAGATGTTGCTAAAAAAGCATCACAAGATCTCATTCGATGGTTTTCTCAAGGTACCTTGTCTACAGCACTCAATTACCAACCGGGAAATGCTGGCTACAAACGTACTTGGCAAGACCTCGTCATTGCTGCTGAAGAGAACAATGAACCCCATAAATTTACGACTATGATAGCGTATGAATGGACGTCATTGGTCAAAGGAAACAACTTACATAGAAATGTCATCTTTAGAGATGGTCCTGAGCGAACCTACAACATACTACCCCTAACTATGACACCACCTATGGGCAGTCCAAACCCTCAAGACTTGTGGAAATGGTTACAAAACTATGAAGACACTACGGGTGGACAGGTCATTGCCATTCCTCATAATGGAGACCTTTCAAACGGTATGTTGTTTAACACCGTAGATGACTTTAAAAATGGTGCAAAGTTTGATGCAAACTATGTAAAGACCAGAGCCAAATGGGAAAAACTGTATGAAATTATGCAATCAAAAGGTGATGGGGAAACCCATATTAAACTTTCACCCAATGATGCGTTTGCAGACTATGAGACGTTTGACTATGGTAACTTAGATGCTACAGAGAAAAAAACAGATGCCATGTTAGAACATGAGTATGCACGTTCGTCTCTTAAAAATGGTCTTAAACTAGAGAAAGAATTAGGTATTAACCCTTTTAAGTTTGGTTTTGTAGCTGGGTCTGACCACCATACGGGTTTGGCTACAGAAATGGATGACAACTACTTTGGTGCATTCACATGGATGGAACCCAACAAACATAGAGTACTAGACAAAGATGGAAAAATCACTGTAGCCAAAGAGAATAAAAAGTTAGACATTGGCTTTAAAGCTTGGCAATATAGTTCTCCAGGTGTTACTGCTGTTTGGGCAGATGCCAATACAAGAGCAGGCATCTTTGATGCGATGAAGAGAAAAGAAGTGTATGCAACTACTGGTCCAAGAATACGTGTAAGGGTTTTTGCAGGGTATGACTTTACAAAATCAGATCTTAAACATCGTGACATTGCAACAGTTGGATACGCCAAAGGTGTACCAATGGGTGGTGATCTAGCGGCAAGTAAAGGTAAAAATCCAACCTTTATTATTGCGGCGATGAGAGATGCTGAAGGGGCAAACCTTGACAGAGTGCAACTCATTAAAGGTTGGGTAGACAGTAAAGGACAGAGCGATGAAGAGGTGATTAATGTGGCATGGAGTGGAGAGAGAAAAGTGTCTAAAGAAGGTAACCTTCCTTCTGTGGGTGATACGGTCGACCTTTCTGTTCCTACGTGGACAAATACCATAGGTGCAGCAACCTTGTACGGTTTCTACGAAGACAAAGACTTTGATGCCAAACAGCAAGCTTTTTACTATGTACGTGTATTAGAAATACCAACACCAAGATGGACAGCGTATGATGCAGTACGGTATAATCTTACTTTACCGAAAGAAGTGAAGGTGAAAACACAAGAACGTGCATACACTTCACCTATATGGTATAGCCCTACAAAATAAGGATTTCTTTGCTCAAAAAAATACTACAAGAACCCCTACTGCATTTTTTAATAGTGGGAGGATTACTCTTTTTTTATCTTTCAACCAATGATGATCTTACAAAGCCTGAAATCATCATTTCAGAGGGGAAGATAAAACAACTCACAGCCCAATTTACCAAAACAAGACAGCGTTCACCTACTGAAGATGAAATCAAAGCACTGATAGATAATCAAGTCCGTGAAGACCTTGCTTTTAATCATGGTACACAGATGGGACTGGTCGAAAATGATACCATTATCAAGCGACGTGTGCAACAGAAAATAGAATTTATGCTGAATGACTCAATAGCTGGCATAGAACCAAGCAATGAGGAGCTTCAGACTTATCTTGATGCACATAAAGAAAAGTATACCATTTCCCCTGTGTATAGCTTTAAACATGTGTACATAAATCCTGAAAAGCATAAAGATATTAACGGTTTCATTACCTCTCTTAAGGCGCAAGAACTAGATGTTGGGTATGTCAATTTGGGTGATAGCATCATGCTTGATAATGTTTATGAAAACATAAGTACTGCGCAGATTGCAAGACTTTATGGACTAAAGTTTGCTAAGAGTTTGGATGATATTGATGTGGGTACATGGCAAGGGCCTGTAAAGTCAGGGTATGGTTTACATCTTGTCAAAATAGATAAAAAGTCACCTGGACGTATAGGTACACTTGCAGAACTTTCCTCTGAAATAAAAAGAGACTTTCGCATAGACACACAGAAAAAAGCTATAAATAATTTTTATGAAACCTTAGAAAGTCAATATACTGTTATCATAGGAAGTGAAGCTAAATGATACGTGTCATTTTACTGCTCTCCATGCTGACGCATGTACTTTTTTCAGATGAAATACGTCCTGCTTTTTTAGAACTGACACAGAAAAGTGAAACTTCCTATAAAGTCTTGTGGAAAAAACCCAGCCAAGGGGAAGCTAAAAAATCTTCCAAATTAGAACCACTGTTCCCAGAAAGTGCTCAGGTCATCGGTATGAAGAAAATTTCTCATACCGGCTCTGCCATTTTAGAAAGTTATGTCATTGAAGAGGCTAAAGCACTCATTAACCAACCTATACGGATAGAAGGTTTGGAAGCCACTTCAAGTGATGTATTGGTGCGTATACACTACCTAGATGGCGCAACTGAGTTTATACGTGTGTTGCCTGAGAACCCAAGTTTTGCATTGAGCCATAAAAGTGGTTTTTACAACATGGCTTCTACCTATTTTATTTTAGGTGTAGAACACATTTTAGAAGGGTATGATCATCTTCTATTTGTTTTAGCACTTTTGTTACTCGTAGGCAATATAAGAGTACTTATCTGGACGATAACGGCATTTACTGTAGCACATACTATTACACTTATGTTAGCGTCACTTGATATGATACATCTCTCAAGCAGAGCAGTGGAAGCAACCATTGCACTCTCCATTATTTTTGTTGCCGCAGAAGCAGTCTATGCCATGAGGGGACGTATACACTTAAGTAAAAAATATCCATGGCTCATAGCTTTTGGGTTTGGGCTTATTCACGGTTTAGGGTTTGCCGAAGCACTCAAAGAGATAGGACTTCCCCAAAATGAGATAGTCCCTTCTATGATCTTCTTTAATGTGGGTGTGGAAGTGGGGCAACTTTTATTTGTATTTGCAGTACTGGTATTGACTTGGATATTGAAATTTTTCATCACTCAACATGCCTATGTCTATAAAACAGTGGTTGCTTACGCCATAGGGATCATCGCTACTTTTTGGTTTTTGGAACGTACTCTGACTTTTTGAGTTTAAAAAGTCACTTTCCAACGTAGGTAATAAGTGTTACCTCCAAGGCTTCCAAACTCACTTCTGTCATCTCCTGTGTATACTAGGGCTCCTAGAGCCAGAGAAGCATCATCTGCCAGACTGTATTCTATGAGTGGTGAAATAAAACTGCTTTGATCATCTACACTATAGATCATACTGATGGCACCATTGATGAGTAGATTGAAATCATAATACGCAGAAGCACCCAAATAGTCAGATGAGATGTGACGATTGTTCGAGAGTGTAGAGTTTTGAGTAAGAAGGATCTCATCAACTCTGTACGTCTGCGTAGAGTGTAACCATTCTGTCATGACCGTAAGTCCATTGACAAAACCATAATCAACACCCAGTAAGGTCTGATAAAAGTCTTTATCTAAGAGTTTATCCTTATAATAGCCACCTTCACTTCGCCATTCTATCCCTGTATCAAATACATTGCCTTCTATCTCGTATGCTATCATCTGGGCATCATTACTTGAAAAGAGATCTACTGCGATATCGGCTACGCCAACATTGGTTTTAACCCTTCCTGCATACTTATA
>RCND010000953.1_pt1 | contig 16385 bp, 12 predicted proteins | sample 2041351 | NCBI WGS metagenome assembly RCND01 (sample SAMN09708230, study PRJNA481090) | Marine sediment metagenome, whole genome shotgun sequencing project. | biome: marine sediment; feature: ocean; material: sediment; isolation source: Sewage treatment plant 12B marine sediment (STP12B) ... | reverse complement strand
CGGAATGCCTTTGGGTAAGTTTAAACTGTAGGTTTTTCCACCATCTAAAGTATTGCCGTTAGCATCGGTATTGCCTATTACGTATTGAGACCCAATATTGGTCAATCGCATTACCATGGCAGGGGTAATCCCTGTGGCTACATAAAAGAAAGATGTTCTTGCAGCTATCTTACGGGCGCCATCACTTTCATGAGGGATTACTGATCCATCTGCCCCAATTTCTGGTGGAGGGGTAACAAAGGTGTAACCTCCATCGAACAAAGGATTCCACCAAGACGAACTCTCTTCATAATAGCGGAATTTATTATTAGGTAACGAGCCCGTTGCTGCAGTTCTTGAATAAGCATTTGCTACGGCTACAGATTTTTCCAATATGGCTTTGTTTTTGTCGCTAGGATTAAATTCTTTGTTTTTTACGATACCAATAGCAGCTAGTTGTCCTGCAATTTCAGGATCTAATGCAGAAGCTGATTCAGCTTGTACCAATTCATTAATAAATTCATAATGATTGTAATTAGCCGGAGGTAAAGTATTTATGTCGAGACCAGAAATATCAACAAATTTCATTTTTTTAGGTTCAGCCAATCCAGCAAGGGGAGCTTCTCCATTTAGATAACTGCCAATGCTTGTGCCCTGACCTCCAGGTACATATGGATAAACTTTTAAATTGTTTTTTACGAGAGCCTCACTGTTTTCCGTAGAATTATCTACTAAGAACAATCGCCCTAGAACAGTCACCAAATTTGTTCTTGAATGTCTAACGTAATAGCCTCCTTCAGGAAGGGTACCTTCGTAACCCTGAGGTACTATTAAGTATTTCCCTCCTTTACCTCTGTCAGCACCAGCAAGCCCAAAATCTGAAACCCAACGGAACCATATGTCGTCAAAAATCCCCAACACGTTGGGGGGTGTTTCTACTACCACCGGTCCATCCTTTAGGTCAATAAATCCCCAAAAATAGTAGGTGTCCATATTGGCAGTTAAGAATAAGGCGTTACCATCCATCATTTGTGGACCCACAATAAAATCATTGTCTTTCACACCAACGGATGCAAAACCTTTACGCAATGCCCACAACGATGCACCCTGAATGGTGTTGTTGTAAGCATTTACACCATTGATGTACATCATTTCATCTTCAAGTTTTTGCGCTGTAGACTCTGTAGGCACACCCAATGGAAATGAGAGGGGACCGATTTTGGATTCTATTTTTGAATCGGTAGGTATGTCCTTGGGTATTGGGGCATACTCTCTAGTTTGAGCGGTTTTTGCATAGGCAGAAGTTGCCAAAACAAGTGTGATTGCTACTGCACTTGCAGCAGATAGTAATATTCTTTTCATACGTTTTCCTTTTTTTATTCGTTTCATTCGGATAAACTTAACTTAACTTAATTTAATTTAACTTTATAGATGAGCTTAGCGGATACTGTGCGCAATACCACGTATACATGTTCATCTGCCCCTTGTGATAAGTCGCACATATCAATTGTTTTAGTTCGTTCATCCGAGTCAGAGTAGAGAACGAAAATTTCACGGTGAATTGATTCAGCGAGTCGCATAGCTTTCAATGTGATAGCAATAAAAAAGGGCTCTCGAAAGAACCCTTTAGTTTGTTACTATTTAGAGATGTTCTCAACGTCGTTCAGCATCCAAGTCTTGAACCATTCTTTAGTTTCAGGGCGGTATAGACGGAACAGGAAGAACCAACCTTTAGCGTCTGTAGCACTTTCTGTGGTCACCCAGTTAGCTTCGAAGCCTTTGGGTACTTCGTCTAGGTTAGGAGCGTAGAATAAATCTACAGAGCCATCTGCGTTCTTAACCATCTTGTCTAGGTCTTTAGTAGAAGCACCTACACGGTCTACACCACGGTTGAAGTTCTTAGTTTCCATGTTGTACACGATAGCTGACCAGAAATCTTTAGCCGGTACATCAGAAGGAACGTTTAATTTGTAGGTGTCTTTGCCGTTAAGCAGTTTACCATTGCTGTCACGTAGACCAGTTAGGTAGAAAGTAGCGCCACCAAGTTTATTCGGTAGAAACGTTACATAGAAGTATGATGCTGCACGTTTGTCTATAAGAATCTCTTCACCATCTTCAAATGGGAATCCCAGCTGAGCCTGTGCACCAAAGTTCCAGAATGACCATTCAGACAGTTTCTTACCATCCTTAACCCATAGTGGAGCAACAGTTTCACCTTCAGTTATGAACTTCTTCTGCATATATGAGTAAGCAAGTTCTAGACCTTCAAGTGCAGCTTTCTTCTGGATTGGAGTTGGATTAAATTCTTCGCCTTTCTTGATACCGATGCTTTGTAGCATTGAGTATACAGCGCGATCTTTCTCACGTACTGGGTTGTTCTGTACAACATCGTTGATGTCTTCGATGAACGTAATATTGTAGTAAGGTAGACAGTCGTAAGTAAGGTCAGTCACATCCATGTATTCAGTAGGCTTGATATCACCTTTAACAGCTTCTTTTAGTGAGTAAACTTTAATGCCTTTAGCGTGTTTACCTGCATCTGCATGAGTGGCATCGTTCAATAGTGTTGGACGGAACGAGTAAGAAGCGTCGTGACCATCCATATTGGGTACAATAATGTAACCTTTTGCTTTAAGCTCTGTTGTAGAACCGTGTTTACCGTCATAGTTTGGTGGTAGGAACAGGTATTTTCCGCCATTACCTTCGTCAGCACCTAAAGAGCCAACATCAATCATTGGTAAGTGCCAAGCTGAAATGAAAGAACCGAAATAGTCAATCTTGTCAGTCATTGGTGGTACTTCAACAACCATTGCACCTTTCTTAGTAGAAATAGAACCCCAAGCGTATGCTGTAGTGTCGTTAGCTGTTAGGAATCCTTTCTCTGAACCGAATGGCTTAGTCACATAATTAACTGTGTCATAGTCACCACCTGAACGTTTAGTCGCTTTGATGAAGTCCATTTGAGCAACAGCAGGCATGTAGTAGATAGCTCCCTGAGTAGCACGTTGTACCATAATGTCATACTCGATATTTGTGTGCTGTTTAGAATGAGCTAGGATATCACCTGTATCGTTAAAGTTTTTCCCAGTAGGCGTTACGGCCATAGAGGAAGCAGGCATTAGAATGGCAGCGATAGCAATTAAAATAAGCTTTTTTTTCATGGGGTTTACCCTAGAATCAACAATATCAGAAGCGTTAGCCACTGCGGTAGATAACAATATTCTTTTCATAAGTATTTCCTTTTTTTAATTTACTTCATAAGTTTAACATAAAATGATAACCTTGTCTATCCCGTATACGAAATGTTATGATATAATCAAACTATGAAAAAAAGTAAATATACTCCAAAACCTCTTATCTTGAAAGAGGGATTTTATTCAGAACAAAGTTACACTACTTATCAGATGATGAATGAGAGTGCAAAAAATTGGCAATATAACTGTACCTATCAATTCAAACCAAATGCATTTTCAGGTCAGATCGGTATCTTACAACTAGGCTCCATGCAATTGGCGTTTGACAAAAATCATGGTGGCTTGATGAATGATAGTTACTCTGCATTAGATACTATCTGTGTAGCAGTCATAGACGAGAGTGAAGATAAAGCCTGTTTTCATCGTACAAAACTGGAAGCTGGAGATATCATATTCTTTGATAACTCCCGTCCCTATAATTATATGGCCAATGCGTACAATAGTTATGTAGTTCTCACTATACCAATAGATATACTGGGTGCCCTGAAACCCAAGCTATCACAGGCACTCAATCATAAGATCAAAGATACAAATGGTGCTTTCAGTACTTTAGTACATGAAATTTGGCATCGTTTTGCAAAGACTTCAGAGTTAAAAAGAGACACAAAAGAGTATCTTGCAGCAGAAACAGAAATACTCTCTGTACTACAAGTACTTCTTGAAACACAAACTTCTAAGATAACTAAACTCACCAAGGGGGAAGAGATTGCATTGGCAATTCGTGACCAGGTTTATGCACATATGGATGGAACGATCAGTATAGCCTCCTTGGCAAAACAATATAATGTTACTGAAAGAACTTTGCAAAATAGTTTTCAATCACTCTTTGGTTTTACACCCACAAATTTCATACGTCAGATGAAACTCAACCTCGTTTATCGTGATCTTCAGAATGCAAGATCAGAGCATGAAACAGTTTCAAGTATTGCCCGTAAATGGGGATTCATACACATGGGACACTTTTCCAGACACTATAAAGAACTTTTTAATGAAAATCCTTCACAAACACTCAAAAGACCTCCCTTAGGAGAAAATCCTATAGCACGGGAATGTGTTGAGAGACAAGAAGAGATGTATTGATTATTTATAAATTTTTTTAGTATTTTTTAAAATATTCGTATTTAGGATAGACAAGGTTTTAATTTTCTAATATAATATCATTGTAAATTAAAATACAAGGAAATAAAATGAAAAAGTTTAACCTTTCATTAGTAGCAGTTTTAGCAATGAGTACATTCGCAATAGCGGGTGGAGATATCGCTCCAGTAGAAGAGCCAGTAGTAATGGTTGAAGAACCTGTTGTAGAAGATAATGGTTTCTACCTTGGTCTTGCATATAGTGCAACAAGTATAGATGCAGATGGATTCGATGCAGGTAACATTCCAGTTGGAGGATCAAACGATGCTGATTCATTTATGGTTCAAGCGGGTTATAAATTCAACCCTTATATAGCAGTTGAAGGTAGATATTGGAATGGTAACAATGGTGTTGATGCATATGGAATTTATGCGAAACCAATGTACCCGGTAAGTGATTCATTTGATGTATATGCACTACTTGGATATGGTAATGCTGGTGCAGATCCTGTTGATGGATATATAGGTAGTACATCTCTTGATGACTCAACTTTTCAATGGGGTCTAGGTGCTTCTTATGCATTCACTGATAGCTTTGCAATCTTTGTCGATTATGTAGAACTTTACAACAGTGATACAAATAATGTAGATTGGTCAGTTGACGCTGTAAATGTTGGTGTAACATACCAATTCTAAAAATCTTTTCTACTAAGCCTTTTGGCTTGGTAGTACACTTGTCCGCATCTTCTTATCTTTTTTTACCCCAAATCGTCAGATCTTCTAACGCAGTCCAGTAGTACGGGACAGAATTGTAAGACTTGGAGCTACTCTGAAGGTGCATTGGTCTTTCGTTTCTTTAAAATATAGGCATACTGAAAAAGTATAAAAAAGGAATTCTCTATGACTATAAGATCACTTTTATTTCTTCTTTTAGCATATAGCTTTACACTCGGAACGAATACCTATGCAAACAGTATTATAGAGGAAAATAAAGCAGAGAATGTAAAGATTCAGAAATTATTACGATTCATAGATACTAAAGAAGCGTATGGAAAATCCTGTGAAGAATATAACTATATACCTAATTTACAGAGAATGGAACTAGTCAAAAAAAACTTTTATTTTGGAGATATCTTAAGTGATTCATTTTCTATTCCAAGTATAAATCCAGATCAAATCATAGATACAAACCTTACCGAATGTAATGTTCAAGATATACATGTCAATGAATTTATATATAGAGAAAAGATTAGCTATCTTAATGAAAATCTCGTCACAATAAAAATATTTCAATATGTATACGGTGCAGGTGCAGCACATGGTAATAGTTATATATCTTATTATATGTATGATAGAGAATATGGTATGACACTTGATTGGGAAGATCTTTTTGGCCAAGATGAAGTGTTTGACAAGTATATTTTCAATCGTGTAATCAACGAGATCGCCGATGAAGACTTTATTACTTATTTTAAAGTAAGTGAGCAGTTATTTAATTTCCGTAATGCAGGTTACTTTGCAATCACCAAGGAAGGTCTGCTTATACAATATGGCAAATATGAGATCACTCCGGGATCATCAGGTCTGCCTTCTCTGGTCGTTCCTAAAGAGGTTTTAAAACCATATATGACCAAAGAGATGTATGAGAAGTGTTTCATTCCTAAAAATAATATGAAATATATTCTCAATGCTATCGGGTTATAATTGATAAATAAATTTCGTTTTAAGGATAGACAATTTTAAATTTTTAAGTTACTATATAATGAGATTAATACAAGAGACTAGGATGATACCAATATGGCATCATTTTAAAAAAAGGGAAAATCATGAAACTTAAAAACGTACTGATAGGATCAATGATCCTTTCATCAACACTTTTTGCAGGAGGAGACATTACTCCTGTTGAACCGGTTACAGAAGAAGCAGCTGTAGAATCGTGGGATTTCTCAGCTTCTCTTTATATGTGGGGTGCAGGCATTAATGGTGAAACAGCTTTGTATGGTGAGATAGACATCCCGTTTAGTGATATCCTTGATAATCTGGATATGGGTTATATGGGTACGATTCGTACACAAAAAGGTAAGTGGGGTATAGAGTCAGATTTTATCTATATGAAGTTAGGGAATAATATCGATGATAATCAACTTGTTGATAAATTTTCCTATAAAGCTTGGATCGTCACACCTGCGGTAACGTACCAAGTCATAGACTCCGAATCACTTAACCTTCATATCCTTGCTGGTGCAAGATACCTCTATATGAAACCTACAATTACTACTACTGTTCGTGGTGGTAACGTTATAGATCCTCGTGGTGGTAGCGTTATAGCTACTTCCGGAGATCTGTGGGATGGGATTATCGGGGTAAAAGGTACTTATGTTCTGAATGAAAAATGGTTTATGCCATTTCAGGCTGATATAGGAACAGGAGATACAGATGTCACTTGGCAAGTCTTTGCAGGTATTGGGTATAAGTATGAGAACTTTGATCTTATTGCAGGGTATCGTTATCTAGAATGGAGCTTTGAAGACAATAATCCTGGAGGAGATGTATTTAATGACTTAAGTTTTAGTGGCCCGATGTTTGGGGCTAAGTTTAGATTTTAATTATTTTGGTCTGAAGATGACCCCTTGTATACAAAGGTGTTTCTTTTTCCCTTCTCAGATTTTTTAAAATATTTCGTCTATTGGATAGACAAGGTTTTTATTTTAAGATACAATATAGATATATAATCATAAATAATACAAAAGGAAAGAATATGCATACTAAAAAACACTCGAAACTCTTTAGTTGCTCTGTAGTTTTAGCATTAGCCTTAACACAAGGTACATTGGCATCAGATATAGGTCTTGCGGGAACTATAAGTCCTGATACTCTTGTAAAAAGTCTCTATCCAGGTAAAGGGTATTCACCTTATGCCAATCGTGACTTTCCCTCTAATGTGTATTGGGGTGAGACACACTTACATACAGGCTTGTCCCTTGATGCGGGTCTTTTTGGTAATATCCTAGGTCATGCCGATGCGTATAAACTTGCACGTGGAGGACAGATCACATCATCTTCAGGGGTAGATGTCAAACTAAGTCGACCTTTAGATTGGTTGGTAGTTGCAGATCATTCAGATATGATGGGAATAGCAGCAGATATTCAGAAAGGTGCACCAAATATAGTAGCTATTCCTAAAGGTAAAGAGTGGTATGAGGGGTTCAAAAAAGGCGGTAAGGCAGCAGGTGAAGCGGCCTTTGATCTAATTGGAAATTTTTCACAGATGACACTGCCTAAAAAAATGGTTTCAGATTATTCTCCAGGGGCAAAGGTATATGATGAACTTTGGTATGACATTACAAAAACAGCAGATCAATTTAATGAGCCAGGAAGATTTACTGCTTTAATCGGGTATGAGTGGACCTCAGTACCTAAAGGATTTAACCTACATAGAAATGTCATTTTACGGGATGGTGGAGAACGTGCACGTCAGGTGATTCCTCTTACCACGCAACCTCCTATGGGAACACAAGATCCGCTAGAACTCTATAAATGGTTAGAGAACTATGAGAAAAAAACAGGTGGACAGGCTTTAGCTATTTCACATAATGGTAACTTATCTAACGGTTGGATGTTCCCAATGGAAGGAACCTATGCCGGTGGGAAAGTTGATAAAAACTATGTAGAACAACGTGCAAAATGGGAACCACTGTATGAAGTGACACAAATCAAAGGTGATGGAGAAGCGCATCCTAAACTTTCACCTGATGATGAGTTTGCAGATTATGGAACATGGGATGTGGGTAACCTAGATATCTCTCAGCTTAAAACAGATGATATGCTAGAACGCGAATATGCACGTGAAGCTTTGAAAAATGGTTTAAAACTAGAGAAAAAATTTGGTACAAACCCTTACAAGTTTGGGATGGTTGGCGCAACAGATAGTCATACCTCACTGTCTACAGCTGAAGAAGAAAACTTTTTTGGTAAATCTACAAGTGTAGAACCCTCCAAAGATCGTGTTTCTCATCCTTTTGTAAAATCAAAACTAGGTACATTCCCAGGAGACGCTTTACTTGCTTCTGGATACCAAGGGGTATGGGCAAAAGAAAATACACGTGAAGCCATTTTTGATGCCATGGAAAGAAAAGAGACTTATGCAACAACAGGTCCACGGATCGCTGTTAGATTTTTTGGTGGTTGGGAATATAATGAAGATGATCTTCGTAGCCGTGCACCTGCATTTCGTGGATACGAGAAGGGTGTACCAATGGGCGCAGACTTAGCGAAAGCACCCGAAGGTAAAAAAGCACCTACTTTTATGGTGTATGCTTTACGTGACCCAATAGGGGCTAATTTAGATCGTATACAGATCATAAAAGGTTGGATGGATACTAAAGGTGAAACACATGAAAAAGTGTATGATGTAAGTTGGTCAGGTGATCGTAAAATGGATAGTAAGGGTAAATTACCTTCAGTAGGTAATACCGTTGATCTTGAAGCTGCCAATTGGCTTAATACCATCGGTTCTTCAGAACTTGCTACTGTTTGGACAGATCCAAACTTTGATGCCAGCCAAAATGCATTTTACTACGCACGTGTTATAGAAATTCCTACACCTCGTTGGGTTGTTTATGATAAGGTACGTTTAGGCGCTGAAATTCCAAAAGGTGCGCAACTTATACATCAAGAGCGTGCCTATACTTCACCAATTTGGTACTCAGCTAAATAAAAATACAATGACTCAATGAAATATTGATTTATTTCATTGAGTCAACTTCAGAATAGAAGCACTTCAAAAGGTAGAGATGCTTGTTGTCTATGCTATCGGTGCACTCTCTTCATTTTGGATTTTTGAGCGTCTAAGTACATTTTGATGCAAAGAAGATAATATACTAAAATTAAACCTAATGGAGACAACTATGAAAAAACTATTACTCTCACTCTCAATTGTTGGTGTTTTTACTTTACCTTCCATGGCTGAGAGGATGGAACCCCTAGATATGTACGAACATATGCGTACAGCGTTAAATGGCTCATGGGTACTTTCTCCTGAAGATAAACAGTTAGACACAACAGCGTATAAAAATAAACTTGTTCTTCCTTTGGTAGGAACAGATATCACTGCGCTTTCCTACAAACACATAGGTTTTGGTTCAAGCCTCCAGGAAGACCTGCTCCCTGAGACTAAAAAACAGATGGTAACGATGTACCATTGTGATGATTATATAGACTGTACACAGCTACTGGCTACACATTACTGTACAAAGATGAATCAACCTCATTTTATATGGGATGCTAAAAACTCAACAAAAGAGAAGATCATTTTTGATTGTAATATGGAAACAGCATTGTGTAAATCAAATGAAGACCATATCCATCAGATCATCCTTGAATTTTCGAATGAAGGGAAACATCTCAAGTCTTCTTACCTGGGGTGGACAGATCAAAAGCCAAATAAAAAGAACTCTATCTACCATTTTGATAAAAAGTGAGTACTTCTTACTAAGGAGTATTGAACCCTAAGACAATTAAAAACCATCGATAGTAATACTCAACTCACAAAGTAGAGATATAATTTAATAAAAGAGAATTATCATGAAAATTTCAAAACTTATTTTATCATTCATTTTAAGTATGACACTGCTTACGCAGACTGCATTGGCACAAATGGCTTCCACCGAACTACTTTTTGAACAGACAGTCATACCGTCTTCAAAAGAGAAAGTGCTTCAGTTCACTGTACGTGAAGATGTCGTCAAAATATTGGGACAAATGGATGTCAATCCAGAAATGATAGAAAAGAGAGTGGCTGCTATGACAGATGAAGAGGCTTATGAAGTTGCTCAGAAGATCAATACATTACCCGCTGGTAGTAGTTCTATCATAGGTGCGGCAGTGACTGTTTTTGTGATTTTACTGATTACAGATATTCTTGGATTTACAAAAGTTTTCCCTTTTACCCGAACTATCCGGTAACGTGAAAAGACAAAACTACTACTCTTTACTCTTAGGTGTATCTGCGTTAATTATACTTGGCGCATGTACAGCAAAAGAGCCTACACTTTCAAAAAAATATCAGACTTCATCACAGTTATCAGTGCCTTTTATACCTCCACGCGCTGACTTCTGTGCTGCAACCTCTATTGAGATGCTCTCTGCTTATTGGGAATCAAGAACAGCTTATGTACCTCGTTTATCACAAAAAGAACTGGACGGACGCACATTAATACCTGCAAAAGGTGGCACCTTACAAGTAGAACTGGTAGCCACTGCACGGGCAAATGGGTTACTTGTTTACCCTTTAAGACCAACGATAGATGCACTTTTTTCTGAACTTGAAAAACAACATCCAATCATCGTACTGGTCAATCGTGGTTACGCATGGTACCCGCTTTGGCACTATGCACCGGTGACAGGGTATGACGTAGAAAAACGAAGTATAGTGACACATTTTTCTGACCAACCCAACGAAACCATACCCCTTGCAACATTTGCAGCACTATGGGAACGAAGCGAGAACTGGGGAGTTGTCCTCCTGCCACCAGACAAACTGCCTGCATCCGCTTCACCCAAAACATTTCTACGCGCAGCCTATGCACTTGAAAAAACAGGCATGACAGATGTCGCCATCATCGCATATAAAAGTGCTCTGTTGCGTTGGCCAAAAGATATTAACATCCTTTTTGCCTTAGCCAATGGCTATTATCATTCGCAGCAGATAAAGAATGCTGAAAAGACATATCGTAAGCTTTTATCGCTTAAACCCGGTCATCCTTTGGCAGTTAACAATCTAGCTGATCTTCTATGCCGTACGGGACGATCAAAAGAATCGTTGAGCGTGCTTGGAAAGGCGAAAACAAAGGATAAGAAGATGGAAGCTATTATAAATGGAACACGTAAAGAGATCGTTAAGGGGTGTGTGCCTTTAATCTAATAAAATGTAAAATGATTTAATGATAGATCTTAAACAAGGATGCACAGTTTGATTATCCGTAAACACTATGACAATGGCTTTGAATACATAGAAATAAAAAACAATCAGGCAGAAGCAAAAATAGCTTTGCAGGGAGCTCACCTGTTTCATTATAAGGCAATAGATAAACCTGCTTTGTTGTGGTTAAGCAAGTTAGCGTACTTTGAAAAAGGAAAGGCCATCAGAGGGGGTGTACCCATTTGCTTCCCGTGGTTTGGTAAGCATAAAAATAATGCCAGTCTTGCGCAACACGGATTTGCAAGAACACAAATGTGGGAAGTTGTGATTGAAGAAGAGATCGATGTTGACAACACACATATACGTCTGGAACTTAAACCCAACGCAGATACTTTGGCGCAGTGGCCCTATCTTTTTGAGGCACATCTAGATATGATCATTGGGGCTACATTAAGTATGGCTTTACATGTGACAAATAAAGATACTAAACCATTTGTGATCAGCACCGCACTTCATACTTATTTTGCCGTAGAGGACATTCATACTGTTTTAATTAAAGGTTTGGAAAACTGCCTCTATTTTGATGCCTTAAAAGCAGAAACTTTTATGCAGCATAAAGATGTCCAAATTCAAGAAGAAGTAGACAGAGTCTATAGTAACCCCTCTAAGACAATTACCTTACTTCAAAATGATACCTCTGTGCAGCTTCAAGAGGAAGGTTCAAGCTCACTGGTTGTATGGAACCCCTGGATAGAAAAGTCACAAGCGATGGTTGATATGCCAGATGATGGATATAAGCGTATGGTATGTCTTGAAACCTCTAATGCAAGGGATGATGCAAGAATAGTTAAGGTAAATGAATCGCATGTACTGAAAGCGACGATATCTCAATGCAACAAAAAAATGATGACAAATTGACATATTTTTAAAGTAGGGGGATATGACTGTGTTATAATAAATTTTAAAAATATAAAATGGTGCAGTATGATAAAAACACTTTTTACTAAATATAAACGTTTCGTTATTTATGCAGCGATAGTTCTGTTTCTTTTACTGCTTCCCGTACTTTATCGCTTTGTCCCACTTAATGATGCACCAAGAACATTTTATATCTCTTCTTCAAAACTGGATGGTGTCACCAAGTCACTGGAACAAAACGGATATATGGTTACATGGATAGATCGTTTAATGATGCAATTTACAGAAATTCCCAGCAAGGGCTGGTACAGTGTTGATCTCGATGTTGATGACAGGTTAGAATTTTTCAAAACCCTGTATGGACACAAAGCCAGAACGATGGATGTTGTGGTTTATGCGGGAGAAACAGCAGAAGAATTGACTTCACGCTTGGCCAATGATATGAAGCTGGATCAAAAGAAATTACTTGCGTATTACAAGAAAGAGACCTTGTTTAAGGAAGCAGATATTTTTGCAGACCGTTATACATTGGCCAGAAAGGCAGATGAAAATGCGACGATGTCATACCTTTTTGATGTTTCCAGAAGAGCACTCGTGGGCTATGCCGTTGAACACTTCAAAGAAGAACCAGAGCTTTCTGAGTTGAAGATATTGCTTACGATGGCTTCTATTATCCAGAAAGAGAGTAACGATGTTAAAGAGATGTCTCTGATCTCTTCGGTGATCTATAACCGGCTTGAAAAGAATATGAAACTACAGATGGACAGTACATTGAATTATGGAAAATATTCGCATACCATTGTGACGCCTGAGCGCATTAAAACAGACAATAGCTATTATAATACTTATAAGCATAAGGGCTTACCACGTCAACCTCTCAGTACAGTTACACTTGATGCCTTTAATGCGGCAAAATACCCTGCAAGCAATGACTATCTCTTTTTTATGCTTTCCAAAACGGGAGGACATAATTTTTCGGCTACCTATGCAGAACACCTTGATAATGTCAAAACCTTTAGGATTCATCAAAAAAAGAAGAAGGAAGCAAGACTGAAAGAGCAAAAAAAATTGCAAGCGCAAGAAGCACGAAAACAGTTAAAAGAGAAAAAAGAGTTAAAAGAAGCATCTGAGGTGAATACAACTATTGTATTAGAACAAAAGAATAAATAATGTCAGAAAAGATATTACTCAAAGATACACTGTTCAATCCTTTGAAAGTACGAAAGATCGCGTTAGAGATCAAAACGGTTTATCCTGACTTTCAAGCGTTAGGATTTGAAAAAGAGGTATGCGAAAAATTTCCGGAACTTGAACTTAAAGCACGTATTTACCATATGCGGGATATGTTGAGCAAATATTTACCAAAAGAGTATGAATCAGCTGTAGCAATATTGTTGAGATCTTTACCAAAAGAGCTTGACAGCACTAAGAGTGATGATGATTTTGGAGATTTTATCTATGCACCGTACAGTGAGTTTGTGGCACTGTATGGTTGTGAAGAGGAGTATTTACGCTTCTCCCTTGAGGCATTACGGGAACTTACCAAACGTTTTTCTGTTGAGTTTTCCATCCGTGATTTTATAAACACTTATCCCCAACAGACTTTGGAAATGCTAAGCTCCTGTGCTGTGTCTGAGAACTATCATGAAAGAAGACTCGCTTCTGAAGGGCTTAGACCCAAGTTACCCTGGGCAAAAAAATTGACTTTGGATCATCGTGAGCCCTTGATACATTTGGATCAACTATTTTATGACAAGACCCGTTATGTCACACGCTCTGTAGCCAACCATCTCAATGATATTAGCAAGATCGATGCCCCTTTGGTCATAGAAACACTCAAAAGATGGAAAGTCTCAGGTAAACAAGATCCTAAAGAGATGGATTATATTACCAATCATGCCTTACGTACACTGATAAAACAGGGTGATGAAGATGCCTTGTTACTGCTTGGGTATGTAAAAGAACCACATATAAGAGTCCATAACTTTATATTACATACTGAACATGTGAGGATAGGGGATGCTTTGGTATTTGAGTTAACATTGGAAGCCAAAAAAGATACGAAGCTCATCATAGATTACATTGTACATTTCCGGACTAAAGCTGGTACATTCAGTCCAAAAGTACATAAGTTAAAGAAAATAGAATTGAAAAAAGACAGATCTGTCACATTGCAAAAAAAGCATCTTTTTAAAGCCAATATGAGCACACGAAAACTGCATGTTGGTGAGCATAAAGTAGAACTTCAGATCAATGGTATGATAGTTAAAGAGAGTCTGTTTACATTGAATAGAGCTGAGGATACACTTTGAATTGTTATAAGTGCTACGACACAATTTAATATGGATACAGCTATGGGTTTAAAACTTTTATATCCAAAGGCGATTATAATATTTGACATTTTTATGACATCTTTTTAGTATTATGGTCTTATCATTAAAATATGTGATGTAAATATAAACATATATTTTACAGTTTTTTGCCTATGGGTAAAAATAAGGTCATTTGTTGAAAAAAAGGGGAGTGAATGTCACTATATAAAAAGTTATTATTTGAGACGTTGTTTGAAGAATCCACTGATGGGTTAATGATTTTAGAAAATGGAAAATGTATTGAGTGTAATCAGGCTATACTTAATACATTAGGGGTTAAGGATAAAAATTTATTATATGGTCTTCTTCCTTCGAATATTTCTCCTGAACTACAGCCAGATGGACAAAAATCATCGTTAAAAGAAAAAAAAATGATGCGCTTTGCTTTAATCCATGGAAGTCATAATTTTGATTGGGTATATACAGGGAGGAATGGAGAAGATGTTTGGGTAGATGTCACCATGACCCCAATCACTATGGATCAACAAGAAATTGTTTATGTATCATGCAGGGATGTTTCACGCAGGAAGAAAGAGGAAAAGAAATTATTAGAAGAGAAAGAAAAACTTTACCGTCTTGCACATAATGATGCGCTTACGGGATTACCTAATCGTCTATTCTTTATTGAACGATTAAAACAGGTGACTTCAATGGCTAAACGGCATAGGCGTGAATTGGCAATATTGTTTATGGATTTGGACAGATTCAAAGAGATCAATGACTCTTTGGGACATGCAGCTGGCGATAAAGTACTTTGCGAAATTGCAACTCGGTTACCAGGTGTTATTCGTAAAGAAGATACTTTAGTACGTCTTGGCGGTGATGAGTTTGTTATTTTAATGGAAAATTTGTTTGACAAAACAGATGCAGCCATATTGGCAAAAAAAATTCTTGATGTTTTAAATGAACCTATTTATATTGAGGGACATATACTTTATGTGTCTGGTAGTATAGGTATCAGTTTATACCCAGAAAATAATGGCAGTATTGATAATCTTATAAACTGTGCTGATACTGCAATGTATAAAGCCAAGGCAAAGGGAAGAAATAACTTTCAGTTTCATTCAAATGATCTAACAGAGATAGCAAATGAACGTGTAGGTTTAGAAGAAAAATTACGTCAATCTTTAAACAATGACGAGTTTCTTGTTTACTATCAACCACAAATTAATAGTGAAAATGGTGAATTAACAGGAATGGAAGCATTTGTTCGCTGGAATCACAAAAATACAAAAATTATACCACCTTCAAAATTCATTGCATTTGCTGAAGAAACGGGATTCATTGTACCTTTGGATCAATGGGTGATGAAAAAAGCTTTCACACAAATGGTTCTCTGGTATAAAATGGGTTATAATCCAGGAATATTGGCACTTAACCTTTCGATGAAACAGCTTCGTCGTGAAGATTTTATTTCTAGACTTAAGGCTATGCTGAAAGAAACAGGGTGTAAGCCTGAATGGGTCTCGCTAGAAGTGACAGAAAATCAGATTATGCCAAATCTAGAGAAAGTGTTTGATACCCTTACACAGATTAGAGAAATGGGAATTAAAATTGCTATTGATGACTTTGGAATAGGCTGTTCTACACTTTCAAAGCTAAAAAATATTCCTATTGATAAATTAAAAATAGATCAAACTTTTATAAAAAATCTACCCCATAATAAAAATGATAGCAGTATTGTAAAAACGGCGATCATGCTTTCGAAAAATTTGAATATTGATATTATTGCTAAAGGTGTGGAGACGGAAGAGCAAAGGAGGTTTTTAATTGAAACGGGTTGTAATCATATGCAAGGTTATATTTATGCAAAACCAATGATGGCAAGTAAAATGGAAGAGATGTTTAAAATCAAATGTCATAATAC
>RCND010001337.1_pt1 | contig 16407 bp, 12 predicted proteins | sample 2041351 | NCBI WGS metagenome assembly RCND01 (sample SAMN09708230, study PRJNA481090) | Marine sediment metagenome, whole genome shotgun sequencing project. | biome: marine sediment; feature: ocean; material: sediment; isolation source: Sewage treatment plant 12B marine sediment (STP12B) ... | reverse complement strand
ATACTGCGATGCGCATCAATATGATCTACCCCATTTTGAGCATCATCTTCAGTAATTACAATCAGCATATTTTCCCAATAGGGGGTTCGGGAAAGATATTCTACAATACGCCCAACTGCTAAATCATTGTCGGCCATATAGCTTTCCCGAAAGGGATATCCGGCTGCCGGCCTATCTCCGGCACCGTGGTCGTTTGGGATAATTACGGTTGTAAATGCAGGCATTGGGCTCTTACCAGTATTCCACTTACTCTCAAATTCTTTAATAAACTGGTCTATTCTGAATTGATCAGGAATCGCCATATTATATGTGGGGTATATTCTGGAAGTTCGATCGAATAGAGGTTGAGGCATGGGATAATTGATATACTGCTGAATGCCGGAATATTTATATTCAGCCTTATAGAGTGCAGGTTCAAACATAATGCTGAATCCAAAATTATAGAAGTCAATTTTATGCCGTTCCAGATGATCCCACATGGACCCTGCCTCGTTATAATCTTCCGGATAGATTGCGCCTGCTGCTCCATTCATTGCAAATACCCCTGGCGCTTTTGAGCCCATTTTAAAATTCCGGTTCCCCCCATAACTGGCTGCAGTAGATGTTTCACACCACTCATTGGGATAGGTATTCACCAACCACCGGTGACCATCCGCTGAGACGTCCGAATCCACATAGAAATTGTCAGCCATAGCAAACTGCTTTGCTAAAGCCAGATGGTTGGGCATTACAGTTGTACCTGAAATAGATTTCGTTTTATCTCTATTTGAAAATGAAGCATTCCTGCCATATCGTGTTATTGTAGAGTCTCCATTACCTTTTTCTATCTGACCAAATATTTCATCGTAGGTTCTGTTTTCTTTAGAAATGAAGACAATATGCTTAATGGGGCTCTCTTTTTCGCCAGGATATAGAGGAATGGGATTGTCCTTCCTGCTATCAAAGACTGGGTCATTGGATAAGGTGAATTTGAAGTTGTTTGAGATTACCTGTTCTGTCATCTTTTTCAGCTTCTTATCATCCGGAATATCTACAATCTGAACAGTCCCTTTCATCAGGGATCCGATATAGCTACCCTCGGGGCCCTGTTCAAATGCCTCCCCTCCATTAGGGCCACTTCCAAATCCTTTGGCATTGGCAATGATTAACTTTTCCCCATCCTTGCTCACCTCAACTTTTGATGGAAACCACCCGGTGGGGATATGTCCTATGACCTTCAAATTTGAAACATTAATAACACCAATTGCATTTATTCCGGATTCGGCAACATAGAGGCGCTCCTGGTCCGGGCTCAGGGCAAGGCCAAAAGGAATAACTCCCCGAAATTGCTTCATCCGGTCATCTGGCTTAAGATAGATGGTAGAAACAACAGTATCTTTTTCGATGGAAATAACAGAGATATTATCATTGGTTCCATTGCTAACAAATACATATTGATCGGTGGCTACAATGGAGTTTGGACTGGAGCCTCCTACCGCCGGAATACCTTCCACCAGCGCTCCCACCAGATGTCCAGTCTTTATTTTGGCTACAACCGAAGGATTACTTGAATCTTCCAAATTCACAGTGAATACAGAGAAAGATTCGATTGTGTTTGGATCTCCCAGGGCGGGGACAAACATGGTGTCATTTTTAATTCCTTCCAACATCTCTTTTGAACCATAGGCAAAAGCGGGATAATCAATGGACTTAAGCTTTGACTCCCCCCCTGGTCCATCCTTAATTATTGCATACTCAAACATTCCTACGTTGGCCACATAGGCTCTTTTTTCATCGGGGGACAGACAGATTCCAAATGGATAACGCCCCACTGCAACCGAATGCTTTAATTTTTTTGCCTTGGTATCGAGGATGACCATTCTGAATCCTATCTGATCCACTGCATACAGAGTACTTCCATCTTTAGATAGCTTCAGATCGCCAATATATCCGTGGGAATAGTCAGTGTTTCCCGAAATGTCGGAACAATCTATAGTTCCCCTCGCCTCACCTGAAGAGACATCAAACAGAAATATTTTATTCTCCTGTCCTCCTGAAACATATACTATTAGATTGTCCGGGGATATCGCGAGGCCCATGAACACAGACGCCAATACACCTTTCTCAGTGGAGGGACCGGGCGGAATTTGTTGAACCTCCGGATGCTGTGCTAAGATATTACGAACAATTGTGATGGATAATGGACTGGTCCCTGAATTGGCGGTCACAGCAATATTTCCATTTGGACTCAGCGTTAATCCGTAGGGGTGTGGTGCAGTTAGGATACTTATCCCGGCAGGAGCAACATATCTTCCATTGGGGATCACCGTTTTTCCGGCCTTATCAATTTTTGTGATTTCATCTCCAGCAGGAGCTGATACGATCCATAATTTGTCATTCCCAGAATTATTTTGAAAATCACAGGAGATAAGAATTAGCAGGATTGGCAGCAGAATTATCTTTTTCATGATTTCTTGAATTTATAATCTTTGTACCACTCTTCGCGACCTTTTTGTCTGGCGATGGAATGTTCGGCGTGAAGTGAATATCACAGCATAGTACGGAGGTTCAGGTATCCTGGAGATCATTCTACTTCTTTTTTCTCCTGGAGTTCTTCTATATTCTGCAAAGCCTCCTCACTATCCGGGTAGTATTCAAGGGCTAGTTGAAAAAAGGCAAGGGATTTTTGAGTTTCCCCCCATTCAAGGTTCATATAGCCCAGCATAATTAGTAGCTCTTCATCAAATGGAGGAACAAAGTATCCAAAATGATCTTTGAGCTTCTTTTCCCGCTTTCTGATAATCTGGATCAATTCATCCTTAGGAGTGTCAGGAGAATTGAACTTGTCGGTGTTTTCAATGGGATACCAATTGAAGAGAAATATCAGGCCATCTAAAATGGATGGTAGTGAAACTGTGCCATGAAGATCTCGTTCATAGAATTTCCACTGATAACTCAAGCCATTATCCTCGTTCTCCTTCACGGAATTGGAGAATTCAATATTTGAACGGGCAAACAGTGTATAATCACTGCTATCCTGCATTACGTTTTCAATAGTGATTTCGCTGTTTTGCATGTGGAGTTGTCCGCTAAGGGACATGAACAGGGAAAGCCCATTGTAATCCCGGGTGCTCAATATCTCATTCGATTGCTTAAGTAGTTTCTGATCGTCCCAATCCAGGCTCGGATCTATGGCTAAATAATTGTCGAAAACCGCAGAATGATACATTAGCATATTGATAGCAAACAGGCCAGCATAAGAATGTCCGATCAAAGTTCTGTAGTTAGTTGCAGGATAGTTGGCTTCAATATGAGGGATCAGCTCTTTTTCAATAAACAGGGTGAAATTTTCAGCACCTCCTGTTTCTTGATTATATGTAGCCCCTCGGCGTGTTTGAATTTCTGAAGTTGTGAAATCGCGGGTCCTGTTAGTCCAGTTTGAAATCCCTACAATGATCATCTCAGGCATGAATCCACCCCAGTTATAACTGAGTACTGTTGATACAGCTTGCAAATGTACTGCTCCGTCCAATACATAGACGACAGGGTAAAGCTGTTTGCTTTCCTGGTTATAGCTCTCAGGGAGTTGCACCCAGAATACTCTTTGTTCCTCAAGCGTCTTTGAATAGAGGCTATCCTTTGTGCCAATTTCATATAGATAGCTTGATTGTGCCAGTCCATATTCGAAGACTAAGCATATAAAAGCGAAGATTATCAGTATCGTTTTTTTCATTTAATACTTATTATTTTTTCTTTGTTTTTTGACTTGCTTAACCATTTTTCCAAAGTCCTTATCCTTCTTTTTTCTCTCCAGAAGGTCGGATTCAAAATGCATTTTTTCCTTTTCCATTTTTTGAAAGTTGAAGTAGGAGTCTTTATCAATTTCTCCGTTTTCGACTGCTGCCAGAATAGCACAACCCTTCTCATGCATGTGTGTGCAATCCTGGAATCTGCAATTCCGTGCATATCTCAGAATGGTTTCGAATGTTGTTTCTAATCCGCCACTTGTGTCAGCAATCCCGACTTCTCGCATTCCTGGATTATCTATTAAGATGCCTCCACTATCCAATACAATTAATTCGCGGTGGCTAGTGATATGCTTTCCTTTGTTTACACTCGCACTTATTTCGCCTGTTTTCATTTGCTGCTTGCCTGAAAGACTATTCAGGAGTGTAGATTTACCAACTCCGGAAGATCCTAGCAGGCAATAAGTCTTCCCTTCTTTTATAACAGTGTTAAGGGGAGTGTACCCAGAGGCTTCCTTGCTTACAGAAATAATAGGGACTTCTTTGATTCGCTGACTAATCTGATCTATATGAGACTCCAATTCAGATTTACTGATCAAATCTATTTTACTAAGCACAACAAGAGGTTCAACATTAGATGCATTGCAAATGGTTAAGTAGCGTTCTAATCTGTTTAAATTAAAGTCTCTGTCAACCGCCTGGACAATTAAACCACAATCAATGTTCGTTGCAATTATCTGTATCTCTCCTGATTTACCAACTGCCTGTCTCTCTATGATAGAATAGCGAGGATAAATAGCATGAATCAAGGCTTTGCCTTCATCATATTCGGAAAATGAAACCCAATCTCCAACAGCAGGAAAGTCAGATCTGCTTTCTGCTGTAAACCTTAAATTACCTATAAGTTCAGAATCGTACTCACTCTCAGGGGTCTTGACAACATATCTTTCTTTGTGTTCCGATATGACCCGACCAACTTCAAATGAATCTAAATTTTCTTCGATTCTATACCTTTCAAGCGTGTCATTATACCCCAAGTCCTGGTACGTCATTATTCTTGTGTTTAGCCGGCTGTAAAGTTGATATTTATTTTCTTAGCCCAGTAACTCCATTACCTGTTGCCAGACTTGCTCACTTACAGTAATTCCCATTTTCTGATTCTTTGCTCTGGTTTGCAAAGTTCGCTCTCCGGGATAGTAAGTTTTATCTCCAGGATGCATGGGTTCTACATCATGGGCATAATCAATAATTTCATCAATGAGTTTTTCTTGTAGAGCTTTATCATTAAATATCTCAGGGTATATACAGAGATACACCTGAGAAATCCCTGTTTCATAGCCCTTCAAACCTATTTTATAAGTAGAATTTCCTGCTGCTAATAGGGTAGCTAGCATATCTAAAATCATTGAAAGAGCGGAACCTTTCCAATACCCAATAGGTAATCCACGTTCATTTAACAGGATTTTTTCAGGATCATTGGATAATTCGTTGTTATCATCCCAGCCTCCATGGTAGGGAAGTTTTTCACCTTTTAGCTTGTACTCATTGATTTTTCCAAAGGCAAATTGAGACATTGCCATATCCAGGACTATATGGCCTTGCTCTCTTGGTATTGAAACAACAAGTGGATTGTTACCTAATCGGCTGTCCTTACCGCCCCAGGGAGGCATGTTTGGTTGTGTATTTGTAAAAAGTATGGAAATGCAACCGGCCTCTGCTGCATGCCATCCATACGAACCGCCTCTCATCCAGTGATTTGTGTTACGCAAGGCCACCATTCCCATTCCATGAAGTTTTGCCAGTTCAATTGCTCGATTTGTGCACTTCATCGCATTGACAATACCCGGGCCAAGCCCACCATCCCATCTTTCTATGCTACCAAAAGTTTCCACTTTTTCGGCTTCAGCATCAACTTTTACTACACCATTTTCTACATATTTGATAAAAAGCGGGACACGGTTGATTCCATGTGAATTTACACCGTCTAATGTGCTTTCTGTATATACCTTAGCTAAGGACCTGGCTTTTTCTTCTGAAAATTTATTTTTCGTAAACAGTTTGAAAAGTACATCCTGCATTTGTTCGGATGAAATCTGCATGGCTCGTTTGTTTTTGGCATATCCCCTTCAAAAGCTTATATCTTTTATTAGAAGGAAACCTATTTTTCCACCAGAACGGGATCACCAATTCCCAGGCTCTTCAAGGGCTCAAGTTGGGTGGCGGCATCTCCAACCACCACGTAATACATGTTTTGTGGTTGAATATACTTCTGTGCCAAACTTTTGTGCTCTTCAAGGGTCATGGATCCAGTAACCTCCTGTTGTTTTGTGAGGTAATCAAAGGGCAGCTCATACATGCTGATATCTTCAAGCATCCCTAGCAAGGACCTCATGGTTTCAAACTGACGGGCATTTGATTTCAGAAGTGCATCCTTGGTAAAGTCCAGATCCTCCTTTGAGATCCCTTCACGGTACTTGTTCATCTCCTCCGTAAAGATCTTCATGGATTCCAGAGTAGCATTGGAGCGAACGCTTGAGCTGGCCTGGAATGTACCATAAATGTTATTTCCGCTAAAACTTGAGCGCGCACCATAAGTAAATCCCTTTTCTTCTCGTAGTATCAGATTCAGGAAGCCACTGAAGGAACCACCCAGCTTGTAATTCATGGTTTGTACAGCATCATAATCGGAGTGTGACCGCGTTAGGGCCAGGTTCCCAATCTGAATAACAGATTGTTTGGCTCCTGGAACATCTACAAAATAGATTGCCGGTGAATCGGGATTTCCCGGAATTTCGAACTCGGGAAGAACAACATCCTTTGATTCCCATCGGGTGCTAATACTTTCAAAGGCTGCTTTAATATCCGCTGAAGGAATAGGTCCGACCATATGCAGTGATGCCAGGGATGGACTTAAATTGTTTTCATAGTAGTTTTTCAAATCTTCAAGGGTGATGGCCTCGATGCTCTCAAGGGTTCCGTAGGAAGCAACGGCCAGCGGATTTTCTTCTCCAAATGCCAGCTTATTGAAAGTAATATAGGCCAGGTAGTTGGGATTGGCAAGGTTTCGTTTGATGTTGTTGGTAACCCTGCTTTTAGCCAGTTCAAATTGCTCCTCATCCCACCGGGGTTCCAGGAGGATCTCTTCCACCAGGGCCACAGTGCTTTCAAAATTTCTGGCAAGAGTATTAACGTTAATGGAAATGGATTGCCCACCTCCATAAACATTGATGCTGGCACCCAGCATGTCAATGGCCTCTTCAAGTTCTTCGGGTGTTTTGGTGGCAGTTCCTTCGGTCAATAACTCAGCAACAAGATAGGCGACTCCTGGCAGTTCGGGTTGATCCAGCAGGTGTCCTCCTTTGATGACCAGGGAATAATTAACCAGGGGCACTTCATCATAAGCGATTCCATAGATATTAATTCCATTGGACAATTCATCACTCCATATCTCCGGGGGAACTACGACTGGATCGGGTCCCATCTCTGGCTCTACAGAACGGTCGAAGGAAGAGGGGGTAAGGGCAATCTCTTCCTCTTCTGTCTCCTCCTGTGTGACCTCACTGGCATCGGTGATGCTTTCTTCCACCACGTCTGCTTTTACAGAGTTTACCGCCACAAGGTCCATGGATCCTTTGGGTACAAAACTGGTGGCGATGTAGGGTTTGTCTTTGACATAGGCTTCATAAACACGTAGCACATCTTCGATGGTGACGGCCTGAATGTTGGCAATATCCTCCTCTATAAAGGAAGGTGAGCCAGCATACTCGTTATAGTGGGCCATCTGAAATCCCTTTCCCAGAATGGAGCTGATGCTGTTATAGAAACCAGTCTCCAGGCCGGCTTTGATCCGTTCCATGTCGCTCTCAGTGATGCCTTCTTCTTCAAATAGCTCCATAGATTCGAATATGGCGTCTTCCACATCGGCAAGACTGACATCCGCATTGGCATTGATGGTGACCCTGAAGCTGCCTGCCAGTTCCCTGGAACGGTTGTAGGCAGAAGCTCTGGAGGTAAGTTTTTTATCCTTCACCAGCACCTTGTACATGGGGGCTTTTTTCCCGCTGGAAAGCAGTTCTCCAAGGAAATCCAGGGCATAAGCATCTTTGGTGTACTGTTGCACCGTGGGCCAGGCCATGGTGAGCCTGGGGGTCTTGGCAAAATTATCTTCGTGATAGAGCTTTTTGGTTTCATCCAGTGTGACCAGCATGGGGTTCATGTCCTGCATGGGATCTCCGCCAGGAATCTCACCAAAATATTTTTCCACCAGCGCCTTCGCTTCTTCCGGGTTGATGTCTCCGGCTACCACCAGGGTGGCATTGTTGGGGCCGTAGTAGGTAGAGTGAAACTCTTTCACATCTTCCACGGTGGCATTGAAAAGATCCTCCATTTCTCCAATCACTTGCCAGCTGTAAGGATGACCTTCGGGGTAAAGGTTTTTATCCAATACCCAGGAGTTGTGACCATAGGGCCGGTTGTCAACACCCTGTCTCTTTTCATTTTGAACCACATTTTGCTGGTTGGCAAATGCAGACTGGGTTACTGTGTTGATAAGGTAGCCCATGCGATCAGATTCCAGCCAGAGAGCTGTCTCCAGTGCATTTTTGGGTACAATTTCATAATATACAGTTCCGTCGGAATTAGTTCCACCATTGAGTGTTCCACCGGCAGCCTGGATCTTTTTGAAGAATTGATCCTGACCTACATTTTCCGATTCCTGAAACATCATATGCTCGAACAGGTGGGCGAAACCTGTGTGTCCCGTATGTTCACGGTTCGAACCAACATGATACTGGATAGCAACTGAAACAATGGGATCGGACTTATCAGTATGCAGGATAACATCCAATCCATTCTCAAGGGTATACTTCTCAAAATCGATTGAGAAATCTGTTTTCTCCCCGCTTGGGGTACAAGAAACCAGCATAAGGAACAGGATCCCTATGGCGTAAATGGTGAATTTTTTCATGATGAGTCTTTGTGAATTTAGGGGTTGAGTCTAATTGCGAAGCAAATTAGCACTTATTCTCTCTCGACGCAATTGTTATTTCTGAGTTTTAAAAAACGTTACATTTTCCCCATTCCAGATATCTGATACGGGCAGAGTGTTTTCAAAACTCTCGGTCAATCTAAATCTCCTGGCAGAGAGCAAAGCAATTACATCTTCAGGATTAAAGTATTGTGTCCAGAAACCACTGTATTCAAAGGTCCAGGTTTGTTGTTCCTGAAACTTTTGTTCAAGATAGTCCTGACATATATAGTTGATTTCAAGACCCTTCTCCTTAGCCCGTTTTTTGGCATATGAGATGGAGTTTTTTGAAAAGTCGATGCCTGTACATGCATGCCCTAATTGAGCCAGCTTCTCCATATAAATTCCGGGGCCACAACCCAAATCAAGAATGGACATTGAGGATTCTGTGTAAAATGTTTTTATAAACTCAACAGTTCTGCTTATACTCTCCGGCATTCGACTTGCTGAATCAATATCTGGATTCAGGTGTATCTCTAATAGCTTCTTAGAAATGTGGCCGTCTGTCCACATAATAGAATCCCCTTTTTCATAGATTTTTGGTTTCTGTGATGCAATATGGAATTTATCAATATTCATGGGTATTATTCCTTGCGATGGTAAATTCCTAAGAAGGCGGTTTGGAGAAGAGTATCGCTTGCAAGCCATTCGCCAACCCAAAAGTCAAATTGTTTATGTTTTTCAGTACAACAAGCGCAATCACTTTGAGCTAGAAGTGTTCCTGTCAAAGCAAAGGCCAATAGGAAAACTACTATTGATTTCATATGCCTTGTTATTTTTTCTTTTCCAAAAGAGAGATTACCATGACAATGACCAGTAAAATCATTGCGAAAATTCCAAGATAGCTTCCGGCGTTGTTTGACCAGCTTAAATCTCCAAAATCTGTAACAGAGATATGTCCAATTATAATTATTACGGCCACACCGATTAGGATATATTTAACGTTTTTCATGATGGTTTTTTTGGCACAATATTTCTTTCAATTATTATAATGGAAAGGTATGCTATTGTCACCTTACAGCTGGTGTAGGGTCATTTTCTTTAATTCTGCGCCTGCAGATTTTCTCAATTTCAAATACGTAGGGAATTTTTGTCATGTGGATAACATCGGGGACATACCTGTCCGGACCGTTTTTTTTACTTACCATTCTGCCCGTTCTCATCTGCAATGAGATACTGCCTGTAAGGGTATCACCACTTAGCTCTATATCGCCTGAGAATTGTTCCCAATCAATGGATCTGATCTTACCCTTGTAGGAATGTATTAACCTAGTTGAAGTGCCAACGAAATAGCCGCCTTTTCGGAATAGTGAGCGTATACCTCCTCCTAACATAGCAAGTCCAATGAGTACAAACAAACCGATAATGAGAGCTGGAAACACGATAGGTCCTAAATCGTCAGGACCTGCAACGGTAGGTACTCCGTTCGCTTCAAAGTGGACTTCATTTCCAAGAAATAGTGGACCCAAAAAGGCAACTACAAAGATACTGGTAAACGCAGTCCAGAAAGCTCCAAATATAATTAGTGCATATGAATTCTTGCGCGGCTGAGCACGTCCTGCCTTCACAGCGAAATCTTTGCTTTCAGAACCAATGACAGTGATCAAATTTCCTGGTAACCTGGTGTTTTCTATCATATTACTTTGCTTTGCTATATATCTACAAGTTAAGCAAGTCTTTAAAATCAGTGGGGATAAATGATAATGTTTCTCCCTTTGTTGTCTCCTGGGAAATAAGTTTCCCATTGTACCTCAAATTCAATTTGTTTCCTGCAAGAGATTTAACTTCTACGGATATCAATGCTTCATTTTCCCATTCAATGGATATCTCAAAAGCACCTCTACCCAAAATACCTGAAATACTTCCATTGGAAAGAGCTGAGGGAAGAGCAGGAAGGATATCCTGAAAGTAGTCGCCGTTTTCATCCCGCAAATGCGATTGTAACAGCATTTCGGTAATACCAGAAGTAGCACCAAAATTCCCATCTATCTGGAAAGGAGGATGCGCATCAAACAAGTTCATATATAAACCACCCTTATCTTTCATTTCAACCCCTTGAGTGATGGATGGCACCATTAAATTCCGAAGCAATAAAAATGAATGATCTCCATCTAAAAGTCTTGCCCAGAAATTGATTTTCCAGGCCCTGGACCATCCGGTACCACCGTCACCCCGATGTGATAGGGTCACTTTACATGCTTCGGCTAAAGCGGGAGTTGTTGAAGGATGAATTTCATTGCCCGGATGAAGCCCCCATAGATGAGACACATGACGGTGCTCGTTTTCAGGATCGTCCTGATCAATGAGCCACTCTTGTAATTGTCCGTGTTTACCAATTAAATTGGGTGCGATCTTAGCTCGTTTCTCCTTGACTATTTTAATGAACTCAGCATCCACGCCAAGTATTTCGGCAGCCTCAATGGTGTTGGCAAACAGATTTCTGATAATCTGATGATCCATCGTCGGGGCCATGACCAATCCACCTATCTCAGGGCTGTTACTTGGACCACTTACCAACCATTCTGGATTATTGGGATCGGGAACCAGGTATCCGACAAAAAATCTTGATGCTTCTTTCAGAATAGGATAAGCTTTGTTTTTTAAAAATTCTTTGTCATTGGTATATTGATAATGCCACCACAAATTCTGACTTAACCACGCTCCGCCAGTAGGCCAAAGGCCATGATTTGCATTATTAATGGGTGCAGCACCTCGCCAAATATCTGTATTATGATGCGTGACCCAACCATCCAGCTTATAATGTTCTTTTGCAATTTTTTGTCCGGTGATCGCCAGCTCTTCTATCATCGAAGTCAATGGTTCAGTTAACTCTGAAAGATTAGTCATCTCGGCTAGCCAGTAATTCATTTCGGTATTAATGTTGATGGTGTATTTACTATCCCAGGGAGGCGATAGCTTGTCGTTCCAGATTCCCTGTAAATTGGCGGGCTGCGTACCTGCCCGCGAAGATGAAATCAACAAATACCTTCCATACTGATATAACAGGGAAACCATATTCGGATCTTCATCTTGCTTAAAAGAGATCAATCGTTCATTGGTTGGCCGCAGTGAAATTTCTGATTTCCCCAAATCAAGTTCAACCCGATTAAATAATTGCCGAAAATCTCTTATGTGATTATTTTTTAGCGTTTTATATGATATGCCATTTAGGTTGCTGAGGTACTTTTCACAAAGTTCTGCAGGGTTTCCACTGATATCCTGATAGTTGACAAAACTGCTTGCGGCGACTAAATACAAAGTGGCATTATCGGCGTTAATGACTTTGATAGTATTTCCATCTTTTATCAATTCTCCCCCCTCGTTTAAAACCTTTAAGCGTGCTTCAAAGCTGAGTTTGCTTTCAGGATAAGGCTTTTTCTGCGCATCCAAGATCTTAGGATAATTATTCGCTTTTCCCTTTAGAATAATTTCATCGTCTTCTACTATTACATCATATTTTTCATGTGGAGAATCTAAACTGATAGTAAAATCTAATTCGCCTCTGTTTGAAGATTCGATATGCATTACAATTACCTGATTCGGTTCTGACGCAAAAAACTCCCGTGTAAATTTTGTGCCTTCAGTCTCATAAACTACCGATGAAATAGCATCTTCTAAATCCAGTTGCCTTTTATAATTGGTGATATTTTTATGCTTTGGAAAACCTAGCTCTACATTTCCAAAGGGCTGATAACAAAACTGACCAAAAGGTTGTGACATAAATCGCTCATTACCCAGTCTGTGAGCCTCTTCTTGTTTTCCTTCCCAGAGCAAGTGACGGAGTTCACTCAATACTTCATGGGCACCCTCATGTGCATAATCATGAGGCTGTCCTGTCCAAAGTGTTTCTTCATTAAACTGAATGACTTCTTTTTCAATACCTCCATATACCATGGCGCCCAAACGACCATTCCCAAGGGGAAGTGCTTCAGACCAGTTCGTGGCAGGTTTATCATACCATAGTATCACAGATGGATTCTCTTCCTTATCTGTTCTTATACTGTCACAAGAAAACAGTGATAAAAAGGAAAGTACCAGGACTAATAGACTTAGTTGTTTTTTAAATTTCATGTTTTTTTGGTTTGTGGAATGGTCTCACAAAAACGTTGAACTCAATTGCAAATAAAATTAAGAATTCAAGCTTATAAATTCAATGAACTGGCTTGATAGAAAATCAACTAACTTTGTGCGCTTAAATAGCATAAGATATGAGCACAAAGAAAGCACTCCTGATGATCCTCGATGGATGGGGAATAGGAAAAGGCGATAACGCAGATGTGATCAGCCAGGTAGCCACGCCGAATATGGACAGGCTTGAGAAGGAGTACCCTTCATCACAACTTCATGCCTCGGGTGAGAATGTTGGTTTACCCGACGGACAGATGGGTAATTCGGAGGTGGGACACCTCAATATTGGTGCGGGTCGTGTGGTTTTCCAGGACCTGGTGAAGATCAACAGGGCTGTGAAGGATGGATCCATTAGCGAGAATCCTGCCCTGGTGGAAGCCTTCAGCTACGCCCGCGACAATCAGAAGCAAGTGCATTTCATGGGCTTGCTATCCGACGGGGGAGTCCATTCACTGGACAAGCACCTCTACAAGCTTTGCGACATGACTGGCGATTACGGGATCAAGGATGTTTTTGTGCATGCTTTTGGTGATGGTCGCGATACTGATCCTCAGAGCGGAAAGGGATATATGGAGAACCTGGAGAAACATCTTGCCACGTCCAACGGCAAGGTAGCTTCCTTCATAGGCAGGTTTTATGCCATGGACCGGGATAATCGCTGGGAAAGGATCAAGGATGCTTACGACCTGCTGGTGCATGGAAAGGGCAGAGCAGCTACTGATGTGCTGACAGCTCTTCAGCAATCTTATGACGATGGTGTGACAGATGAGTTTGTTAAGCCTATCGTAATAGTGGATGAGGAGAACAAGCCCCTGGGAACTCTCCAGGAGGGAGATGTGGTGGTCTTTATCAATTTCAGGAACGACCGGGCCAAAGAGCTGACCATTGCTCTTACCCAGAAGGAAATGCCGGAGTACCATTCCTCTGCATTATTGCACCATGACTCCTTACGATGCAAAATTCGAGGGACTGCACATAATTTACGATAAGGACAATGTAAGCAACACAATAGGCGAAGTGCTCTCAGAAGCCGGCTTGAAACAGCTTCGTATTGCCGAAACAGAAAAGTATGCCCATGTGACCTTTTTCTTCTCGGGAGGAAGGGAAGCGGAATTTACAAATGAGAACCGGATCCTGGTTCCCTCACCAAAGGTAGCCACCTACGATCTTCAACCTGAAATGAGTGCCTTCAAGGTGAAAGATGCGGTGATTAAAGATATCAATGAGAACGGTCCGGATTTTATCTGTCTCAATTTTGCCAATGGCGATATGGTGGGCCATACCGGCGTCTATGCATCCATTGAAAAAGCCGTGACCACCGTGGATCAATGTGTTGGTGAGGTGGTGAAGGCAGCCAGAAATAAGGGCTATGATGTGATGATCATTGCCGATCATGGAAATGCCGATAATGCGGTGAATGCTGATGGCTCACCCAATACAGCTCACTCCCTGAACCCGGTACCTTGTATCATGGTTACAGAAGACTACTCGAAAGTTGGTGAAGGAATCCTGGCTGATGTGGCTCCGACTCTTCTGCATATCATGGGAGTGGAGCAGCCGGAAGAAATGACCGGTAAGGTATTGGTATCCTAGGGAAGGTGTATCTCCTAGCGGTTAATCATGGGGAGCATATCCGCTCGTAATTGCATAATGATTCTGCAGATTTCATCCAGATCCTCCGGCTTGTAGCTAATTTCTGCCACGTTTGCATGGAAGACCTGTGCATTATCGTCCATTTCAAAGCCTTCGCTTTCATAACGGATATCCACTCGGTCGTATACCTGCTTGAGCTTATTTACGGTGTGCATATAGCGTCGCACCATCAAAGATTCTTGCTGATTAGCGAGTATTCCTGACAGGCTGTTCAGAGAGAATTTCTGCTGAAGAATACGATCACCCATCTCCTGGACAGTTTTCTCTTTATAAATAACAACCCCGATATACATTGTCTCCAGCCAGCCTCCCAATAAGGAGAGGGATGCAAGTGATAGCTGTTCGCTCTCCTGGAAATGATTGTCCATCTCCATATAGATTTCGTAGATCTGCTTTTTCAGGGAGTCAGGATTCTCCAGGTTAGATCGTTGTTCTCCGGGGGAATCTTCAAAAATTTCCCGGGGGAGGTCAAGTTTGTCGGCCAGTATTTCAATATGGCTGTAATACTCTGCCGATTCACTTATCCTTCCAAACAGGGCGCAGTAGCTGAGGTCTACTCCCAGAACCCCTAGCAAAAGAGCAATATGTTCCGGGTTTTCATATAAGGGGATCTTTTCGAGCGGACAGCTAATATCAGGATCGAATCCGGTTCCTGTCTCTTCAAAAAAGTTGACTATATCTGTAGGGATTTTCAGGGCATATACGATCTCCCCCCCCTGAAAAAAGGAAGAAGGATATTTGGAATCGGCGATAAAATCGGACTCGCCTGACTGGGAGCCTGAGGGATTGCAAGCATATAGAAAGAAGCTCAGGATAAGGGCTCGAAACACAAGTCGAAACATAGAATGGAATTGAGTTGGTTATGGTAAATTTAAGAAATCTTTCATATCATGGAACGAGTTCTTATGCCTCCTATGATGATATCGATTAACTCGTTCGGCTCCAGAGTCATACAGTTTAGTTTGATATCAAAACGAGTATAATCGTTGCCTTTTCCCTGAAAGAAATCCCTGAATGTGGATCTTTTTTTATCGATGTTTTGTGCATAAGACCGGGCCTGGTCAATGGTAAAATTATGCTTGTCAGCTATCCTTAGGGCCCGCCACTCCAGAGGTGCTTCCAGGTAGATGTGAAGCGATTTGGGAATATCCCTGGTGATGGCCACGCCGCCTCTTCCTACGATAATAGCATTGCCGGCATTTGCAAAATTCCTGATCACCTTGGCAATGGTGGTCCGGATCTTCATATCCGATTTGTAATAATCCTTGGATTGAGCAAGTAGCAAATCTTCAAGAACCCCCCTTTTTTTGTAATCAAAGATATGCTGGATCTGGCTTGAATCCACCTCGAGCTCTTTCGCTGATTCCATCATAATCTCCTTGTCGATCCATCGCCATGGTTGATCTTTCGAATGCTTCCTTTTCAAAGTATTCAACTTTTCGCTTAGGTCGGCAGCTATTTTTTTGGCCGGGCATCCCACCTCTCTCGACAGGGTCACAACCGGCCCTGGAAAGATGTTTTTAGCAGAATCTTCCTTGTACCAATTGTCCAGGTATTTTGACAGGTCGATTTTCATGATGCCGAAAAGAAGGGGTTCACCCTCAATTTACTATATTTACTATCCAATGTCAAGGAATAGAGCCGCCCATGCTCTATTACATCAAATAATAAACCTAAATGTTACTATAACGTCTTATAATTAAACCCTAAACTATGAACAAGATCACTGTAATCGGTGCCGGAAATGTGGGTGCCACATGCGCCAACGTTATTGCCCATAAGGATTTGGCCAACGAAGTGGTTCTTCTTGATATTAAAGAAGGACTGGCCGAAGGAAAAGCGCTGGATATCTGGCAGACTTCCTCAATCAATCAT
>RCND010000951.1_pt1 | contig 16408 bp, 18 predicted proteins | sample 2041351 | NCBI WGS metagenome assembly RCND01 (sample SAMN09708230, study PRJNA481090) | Marine sediment metagenome, whole genome shotgun sequencing project. | biome: marine sediment; feature: ocean; material: sediment; isolation source: Sewage treatment plant 12B marine sediment (STP12B) ... | reverse complement strand
GCAACGTCATGGACAGCAGTTGATAGGTGTTGCGAAGCACTCTGTTGGTGGCAAGTACGTTTTCTTTCTTGCCAGTTTGGGCGTGCGAGCTTGAGATATTCATTTGGTTTTGAACTCCTAACAATTCATTACGGTGACTGCGTTTGCTTATCCAATATCCTAGGCAGTACCCACTAGCAAGAAAAGTCGATTATATGGATAGTAGTCATCGGTTTTTTCGAAGCACGCTGCCGTCGCACCAACATTCCGTAACGGTCGGTCTCGGTGGACGGATTTAAGTCCCTGACTAACTCAAGCTTTGACTTTTATTTGAAAGGAAATACTATGAGCGCATATCCAAGAACGTTCTCGCAAAAATGAAAAAAATCCCCGTAAAAATACGAAGCGCATCGGCATGACCGCCGTTGACTCAATCGCAGAGCGCCGCTTGGCAACCCTGTTGCTCGGTGTTGGGCGTGTGCTTTTGGCGCTGTATTTCTTGCTGCCTGGAGTCATGAAATTTTTGGCATGGGATATGCACGTCGCCTTAATGACCAAGCACGATATGCCTTTTATTCCGTTTCTACTGGCGACGGCCGGCGTATTCCAAATAGTCGCTGCATTGGCACTCATCGTAAATCGATACACCGCGATTTTTGCTTTTCTACTCGCCGGTCTTGTGTTGCTCATCAATATCAATTTGCACGATTTTTGGAATTTCGAGAATCTGGAAAGGGCGCATGAGCAACAAAACTTTGTTAAAAATCTGGCTATCTTTGGCGGTCTTTTGGTCCTTTCGGGTTATAGCCTCTTGCCGAACAATCGAAAGCACGCTTGAAGATTGCAGTATTCAGCGCCCGCAGCTATGACCGACAGAGTCTCGAGAGTGTCAACAAGTCACACGAGCTGGTCTTTTTCCGCAACCACTTAAGGCCCGAGACCGTGGCGCTGGCCGACGGGTGCTCGATCGCGTGCGTTTTCGTTAACGACCAGGTTGATGGTGACGTTGTTCGTATGCTCGCTGCCGGAGGAGTGCGGCTGCTCGCGTTGCGTAGCACCGGCTACAATCACGTCGACCTTGAAGCTGCAGCCGATGCCGGTATCACCGTTGTTCGCGTCCCGGCGTATTCACCCTACGCAGTGGCTGAACACACGGTTGCCCTGATACTCAGCCTGATCAGAAAAATTCCGCGTGCGCATGCCCGCGTGCGCGACGGCAATTTCTCCCTCGAGGGGCTCCTTGGTTTCGACTTGCACGGCAAGACAGTTGGGCTGATCGGTCTCGGACGCATTGGATTCTTAGTCGCAAAAATACTCGACGGCTTTGGCTGCCGATTGCTTGCTTCCGACCGTCGTGCTCAGCCCGATCCAAGTATCCCGATCGAGATGGTGGACAACGAAACACTTTTTTCGAATTCGGATATCGTTACGCTGCACTGTCCGCTTACGCCCGAAACGCATCACGTCATCGACGATGTGGCGCTTGCGCAGATGAAGGAAGGGGTCATGCTGATCAACACCAGTCGCGGCGGTCTCATCGATACGCAAGCCGTGATCGCTGGGCTAAAATCCGGGCACATCGGCTATCTTGGGCTGGATGTATACGAAGAGGAAGGCGACCTGTTTTTCGATGACCTGTCGGACAAGATCATCGCGGACGATGTCTTTGCCCGCTTGCTGACCTTTCCCAACGTGCTGATTACCGGTCATCAGGCATTTTTTACCGAAGAAGCGCTGGCTGCAATCGCCAGCACGACAATGGCCAATATCGACGCATTCGCTGCGGGCCAAAGCAGCGGTAATGAGATTACTTGGGAATCCGTGAAAGGCGCATAGGTCGCTGTAGCACTTTACGCTTTTTCGAGCACTGCTTTACTCGAGCGCATGAGCTGAATGATCGAAGCGACCGAGCCAATCAGCATCACTGTAATCAGGATAGCGGCAAAAAGCTTAGGCTTACCATCAGCGTAAGCTTGCCAACTCATGGTCGACCGCCAACTAAACGTCACGCAGAGCATCAGCGTCGTTAATCCAGCGGCGATCAACGCTGGCCAGCGTCCGCCTTTCAGGATCCAAAATCCCCACAACGCACTCAGCGTGCCAAAGAGAGCACCAGACATCAGAGCCGTCTTAGCCGCCGCCGGATTCGAAGCATATCCCGCCAAACCACACGCGAGCAAAAAGATCCCATACCCAATGTACCAACGACCAATACCAAATCTACTCATTTCCATCCTTATCAAGTTATTCCAAACGCCCTAACGATAAACGACACAGACTATTGAATCGGCAGCGATATTGAACCGCTGTCCGACACAGTGATCTTGCGCTTGTATGCGCCGGGATCAAGCTTAGCCTTGAACGAATAGTCGAAGCTGTCGTTATCCTTAGTCATCAGCGAACGGATCAGTCGGACTCCCGCGATAACGCTGATGCCTGCCGTCAGTGTGAATGTTCCTTCTCCATATCCTTCAATTACGGGAAGGTCATTGCCGACACCCTTGATGAGATCCTGACCGTCCAGGGTAATCGTGTAGGAAACCCCTGCGAGCTCAAGCGGGTCCAGATTCGGATTAATAACATGCAGGTCGATCTCAAATGCCGGCAATCCCGAGTCATTCTCGGATGCGATCGGACGAAATGATTGCACGCTCACGGTCGGGACTTCGTAATCAGAGCCCATGCCAGCACAGCCGGACAACACTGCAGCGGCCGTTACGAGTAGGGCGAGCTTCATTACTGGACGCAATCTGGTAGTGGTCATCATCGGGCTCTTTGCCTATAGCGTGGAGCAGCCGATATTACGCTATCTCCTCGGTGATCCCGGAGTATTTGTCTAGAGCATGTCAGATATGGTCTTCCACCCAGCGTGTGATATCGGATGCCTGCATAGCACCGGACTGGCGCGCGATCTCCTGACCGTTTCGGAAAAGCACCAGCGTCGGAATGCTCCGGATGGCAAACTGCGAGGCGACGCTTTGCTCCGCTTCGGTATTTAGTTTCGCCAATCGAACCCGAGGCTCTAACTGTTTCGCTGCCGCCTCATACGCGGGCGCCATTGACTTGCACGGCCCACACCAGGGCGCCCAGAAATCTACTAACAGCGGCAGTTCGTTACGTGTCACGTGTTTTTGGAAATTTTTATCGGTCAGTTCAAGAGACTGGCCGGTAAACAGGGATTGATGGCAACTTCCGCAGTTTGGTTTGTCAGTCAGTCGCTTTGCCGCGATGCGGTTGATGGCATCACAATGTGGGCAGACAATATGTTGTTGGTCACTCATCCAAATCTCCGATCAGAAGTTCGAGTGTTAAGATGTTGAACGGCTGCTGGTTCTCTTGCACGAATCAATCGCTGTCCGCGCTGATTTCGATAACGGTCAGCCACATAAATCGGACGAAATCAGCGAATGCTTCTTCGGAGATGCGTTCGTTATCGCTGTGCGCACCATTGCCGCTGTTTATCTCTTCAGCACTTCGAATCGGACCAATCCCGTAAGCGGGGATTCCCATCGCCCGAATCTGCGCCATGTCCGTGGCGCCGGTCGACATGCTCGGAAGTACCAACGCGCCCGGATACACTTGTGCCGAAATTTTTTCCAGCGCCTCGAACATTTCGTTATCAATGCCCGACGGTGGTGCTGCAGGCCGATAGATTCTCTCTGGAACGATTTCGATGTTTGGATCGTCAATCAAATCGGTTAGCAACGCGTAGAACTCTGCCACGTTCTCATCGGGCAACATGCGGATATCCAGGATCGCGCTCGCCTGCGACGGGATGACGTTCTTTCTGAAACCGGCGTCCATGACCGTTGGCACGACGGATGTGCGAAGTACAGAGTAATGAAGCGGAAAGTTTTCTAGAAAGTACTGTTGAATCTCCTCGGTTCGTTCCGGGTTCGCAACGTTCAGGTAACGATCTGCATCTTCGGGTGTCGCCGTCGTAGCAAGACGCTCAAAGTATGCGCGCGTTGTTTCATTCATACGCATCTCTGTATGCCATGAACCAGCCTTTGCGACGGCACGAGCCAATGCTGCGACCGGGTTATCCAATCGTGGTACGGATCCGTGACCAGCCGTGCCGTGAGCAATCAATGTGACGCGCCGTGGCATCTTCTCGGTCGTTTGCACGCTGACCGTTTTCACAGTGCCATCTTCGACAATGCCTCCACCACCCTCTGCCAATGCGAACTCGGCGTCGATCTTGTCGAAGTGATGCTCAACCATATAGTTGATACCCACCTCCGGCGTCCCTTCCTCACCGGATTCCGCCAGGAAAATGATGTCGCGGTCCAGCTCAATCTCATTGCGGTGCAACAACAGCATTACCATCAGACCTGCAGCGACTGTATCCTTGTCATCCAACGACCCGCGGCCATATAGCCAGCCATCTTTACGCAGGCCCCCGAACGGCTTCTCGGTCCAGTTTTCGGCCTGCACGCCAACAACGTCGGTATGGCCCATGATCAGAATCGGTCGTTTCTTGCCGTTACCGCGAATGCGAACAACGAGATTGGCGCGAGTCGGATCGTCCCAGAAAACCTCGGGCTCGAGTCCTTCATCTTCCAGAACTGCTTTCAGAAATTCAACAACGCGGGTTTCGTCACCGGGCGGGTTAACCGCATCAATCTGCACGAGGTCGGAAAGGTAACTTAAACCCTCTTCGCTGGCGGCATCCCAATCGATGAGAAATCGATCCTGTGCAGACACGGAACTGCTGATGGCCAGCAGCACAATTACTGTTCTTAGAGAATTCATAGAGAGATAAATACTACGATTTGGCCCTTTTTACCAGCGCAGCGTTGGTGGGTCTAAGTGACTATCGGCAATCGCTTTAGCAATAATTGGAGCTTCGGCAGCTACAACCCATGGACAGACAGTTTTTATTTGGTGGGGCTTGGTTATTGACTGGACGTTAGGTCTTAACTAATGGTCAAAAGTTGGGGATGAACCATCGCCCGAAAGTTGGGCAGGGCACTTATCCATTGCCGAGGCTCAGCACTAGGGGTCGCTCTCAGCAACGGCGCTGCTATTCAGCCAACGCTCCATCACCACGCACGCAGTGAGGTCTCCTGACACATTTACAGCGGTTCGTGACATGTCGAGAATTCGATCGACGCCAAGAATCAAAGCGATTCCCGAGGCAGGCACGCCCAAGTTTTGTACTATGGTCGCCAGAATTACGATACCGACTCCAGGCGTGCTCGGCGCACCAATTGAGGCGCCGACGGTGGTCGCTGCCAGCAGCGCCAGTTCCGAGTAGCTTAAGTCAATGCCAAACAGCTGCGTAAGAAAAACCGCTGCGATCACCTGATACAACGCAGTGCCGTCCATGTTCACAGTGGCGCCGAGTGGAACGATAAACCGCGCGATGGCAGGACTCACACCTAATTTTTTCTCGGCTGTCTCCATCGACAACGGCATCACGGCCGCCGAACTCGACGTGGAGAACGCGAGCAACTGCACGTCGCGTATGTTGGCTAGAAAATGCAATGGCGATCGACGTGCCACAAGACCAACAATGACGGTGTAAAATGCCAGTAGCGCTAGCAACCCGAGCAGCACAGTGCCGACATAGATTGACATACCGACGAGCGCTTCCAGCCCAACCTGAACGCTGACCTGCGCAAGCAGGCCAAATACGGCTAACGGCGCGATAGCCATCGCCCAACTGACGACTTTCATCGAAATTTCCTGTAACGACGCCACTAACTCCATTATTGGTTTGGCGCGGGCAGGCGTGATCGAGGCGAGCGCGACCGCCAGGAAAATAGCAAGGACGACAATCTGAAACATGGAGCGGTTTAAGATCACGTCCGTTGGGTTTGTTGGAATAATCCCCACTATCCGTTCAGGAAGGGACTGATCGGTGGATAGTGTATTTGTATCCACATCAATGGCGACGGTGGCCTCGCTCTGCACTGACGCTGCGCTCATGTCGATGTAGTTTCCCGGCTCAATCCAAAGGGCCAATGACGCGCCAATAAGCACCGCAACGACAGTTGTGGCCACAAAGTAAGGTGCTATTCGTAGACCGACGCGTCGCAGGATACCGGTGCTACCACTGCCGGCAATGCCAATCACGATGGACGAGAGGACCAGCGGTACCACGACCATCTGAATAAGCGAAAGGAACAGCGTGCCCGGCAACGCCAGCCAACCGGCGATGACGTTGGCAGCTGGGGCGGAGACAATGGCGCCGCCGCTCGGCGATAAGAGCAAGCCGACGGAGACACCGAGCACCATGGCCACAAGAATCTGTGCCCACAGGCGTGTCCGTATCAGGTAGTCGAGCCGTTTCGCGAGGCGTTGCGGACTTCGCGGGTGTACAATGTGTTCGGTTGCCATGCGCGGTAGTGTCCCTTATAACGGTCGCACTTTCACATGTACGTGCGCAAACACACAGGGAACCGGATCTACGTAGGGAGTTGCGGGAACATGGATCGACTAACTGACATCGAAATAGACGCACTGAACGCGGCGTTAGACGATGAGTACAAATCATTGGCAACTTACGATCAGGTCATAAAGGATCACGGTTCGATTCGACCCTTTATCAACATCCGCGAAGCAGAAGCCCGACACGTCGATGCGTTACTCAACTTATTTGAGAAGTACGGCCTGTCGCCAGCACCCAATAATTGGCTCGACGAGGTGCCGCGTTTCGAGAATGTCAGGTCGGCTTGTGAGGCGGCGGTGCAAGGTGAAATCGACAATGCAGATCTCTATGAGCGAATTATGCGACAAACGGAGCGACCGGATATCCTGGCGGTATTCCGTAATCTTCGAGATGCCTCTCAGGAACGCCATCTTCCGGCGTTCAGACGCTGCGTCGAACGGCGATAGCTTGTGTCAAATTGTTATTGGAAAACGTGAACATAGGAGGGTGGTCTGGTGCGAAAATCGAAGGCGGTGGTCCGCAACGCGTTGTTGCTTGCTGCTTGCGTCATTATCTTTTTGATCGGTGCGGCGATTATTGCGGCAAGAATAGGGTGACTCGGCAATGAAGCGATTGTGTTTTATGTCACCAGACGTCCATCATGCCGAAGCAGTCGTTCAGGATTTGATGAATGATGGTGTGCAGGAAAGGCATATCTACGCCATAGGCCGGTCGGGCGTATCGCTCGGAACGCTTCCTGATGGTGGTCCTGACGATGACGATTTTTTGCCGGCTTTCGAACGTGGTGTCGCGTTAGGCGGCGCTACCGGACTCTTGGCAGGGCTCATGGCCATCGCTTTTCCACCTGCGGGTTTCGTCGTGGGCGGAGGTGGCGTGTTGCTCATAGGCGCGATGAGCGCAAGTTTGGGTGGTTTGCTGACCGGTATGGCCGGTGCCGCTTACCCAAACTCGCGTCTCAAAGCATTCGAAAAGGACATCGAGGCGGGAAAGATCCTGATCATGGTTGATGTAACCCGAGATCGGATGAAGCACGTTAGTGAATTGATTCGGCGGCAGGATCCAGAGATCGAGATCGAAGGTATCGAGCCGCCGGCGCCGCTCATACCGAGGTAGTCTGAAGAAGAGCACACTGGCGCGGATCGTTACGGGCGGGATCCCGTCGTAGCACTACTCGAATTCGGGAATCCCGTATGTGACCTCGAGATCGATCTTGCAATAATGAACGCGTCACCAACCCAGGAGAAGGTGCTGTGAGCAAGATAAATGATGCAGGGACTATTCGCGAAGCTGTTGGTATCTTCTTTGACACCAAACACCTCCACGAGGCTGTTGATGAGCTTGAGTCTTCCGGTTTCGATCGGGCAGACCTTGGGCTGCTGGCGGGCGAGTTTACTGTTAAGCAGAGACTTGGAGAGTTCTACAACGAGATCAACGAGTCCGCGGACCATGCAGATGGTCCGCGAACTGCTTTTGTTGCCGATAAGTCGATGGGTGATACCGTTCACGGGTTGTTCGGCACGTTGTTCATTGTCGGTACGACGGTAGCCTCCGGCGCGATGGTGGCCTCCGCCGCGGTGCTCGGCGGCGGACTGCTGGCTGCGGCAGCTGGCGCAGTTGCCCTCGCCGGCGTTACCGGTGGTGCTATTTCGCTGATCATTCGTAAAAGTGACGCTGAATACATTGAAGAGCAGGTGGACAAAGGCCATCTGTTGCTGTTTGTTCGAACGACAAATACTGAGCGAGAATCAAGGGCGCTGGACATCTTGTCGCGGCATGGCGGGTACGATGCGAAGGTCTACGAAGCCCCGGCGACCCTCGACGATGCCGTTGCCAACCGCTGATATCGACAACACCATTGAGGCAATGAATGAGCGTGTTGGCGTGGATTATCGTGGGCGGTGTGCTGATGAGTGCCATCGCGATGGTAGGCAGCATTACGCTGGTACTGCGACCAGCAACCTTGGATCGTTTGCTGCTGCCATTGGTCGCGTTTGCGGCAGGATCATTAATTGGTGGCGCATTTTTCCATATGATTCCCGCCGCGCTCGATACCAACCGCGATGCTCTATCAGTCGGTATGGCAGTGGTTCTGGGGTTCACCGTGTTCTTCATTTTGGAACAAGTTCTGCACTGGCATCACTGCCATCGTGCTCAGGCGAATTGCAAACAACCGTTGACCTACCTTGTTCTTATCGGGGATGGGTTGCACAATTTTATCGGTGGTTTAGCCATTGCCAGCACCTTCCTAATCGACATTCGACTGGGGATCACCAGCTGGCTTGCGGCGGCGGCGCACGAGGTACCGCAGGAGCTCGGTGATTTTGGCGTGTTGGTGCACGGAGGCTGGTCAAAGCGACGTGCGCTGATTTTCAACCTGCTATCAGGCCTGACGTTTCTTGTCGGTGGCCTGGTGGCTTACGGGTTGTCATTTCAGGTGGATGTAAGTTGGTTGATTCCGTTTGCAGCCGGTAACTTTCTTTACATCGGTGCCTCGGACCTGGTCCCCGAAGTCAACAAGCACCGCGACCTCAAGGCCAATGCGATCCATCTACTGGCCTTCGTGCTCGGGCTTGCTTTGTTGTTGTTTGCGAAAATGACGATTGACAACTAGCACCGTCGGGGATTTTTGAATAGCAACAATGGGGAGTGATCGATGGATCAAGTGCAGACCGACGAACATATGGCAAAGGCATTACTCGATCCGGCGAGCGTATTTTCTAATCCGATGGCAGTCGTTGACGAAAAAGCTCTCTCGACTGAGCGCAAGATCGAGATATTGCGGCGCTGGGAGTACGACGCCAAAGAAGTGCAGGTCGCCGACGAGGAGGGATTTCCGGCGCGGGAACCGGGCACGCTTCTCGATGCTGTCATTGCTGCCCTGCATCAACTCGGTGCCGGGCCCGATCTAGAGCACTCACCGCCGACCAAACAAGGTGGCGTGTGACCGTTCGAAATCTTGACGCAGTCTTTAAACCGGCATCCGTTGCCATTATCGGTGCGAGTGAGCAACTCGGATCGGTGGGTCGCGTACTAACGGAAAACCTGCTCGAGCATTTCGAAGGGCCGGTGTATCTTGTAAACCCGAAGCACCGGCGGCTGTTTGACGTCGAGGTGTTCCACGATGTTGAACACTTACCGCAAGCGCCGGACCTCGCTGTTATCGCTACTCCGCCGAATACGGTACCAGGACTAATCGATGCGTTGGCGAAGAAGGGAACACGCGGTGCCTGTGTGATTACCGCGGGTGTCGGTAACGACGTCCGTCGCCGGGGCGAACCCCTTCGTCAAGCCATGTTGGATGCTGCGAAACCCACTCTGTTACGCATTGTCGGACCCAATTGTTTGGGGCTGCAAGTGCCGAGCGTAGGCCTGAATGCGAGCTTCGCCCATATTTTTCCGAAACCGGGATCGATTGCCTTCGTCGCACAGTCCGGCGCGCTGCTCACGGCCGTACTGGATTGGGCTCATCCCAGGGGCATCGGCTTTTCGCATATTGTCTCAATGGGCGATATGGCGGATGTGGATATCGGTGACATGTTGGACTACCTGGCGAATGTACCGGAGACTAAGGCGATACTCTTATATGTAGAGTCAATTACCAATGCACGTAAATTCATGTCTGCCGCAAGAGCAGCGGCTCGCACCAAGCCCGTCATTGTGGTCAAGGCCGGTCGGTATGAAGAGGGTGCGCGAGCGGCGAGTTCTCATACTGGTGCGCTAGCGGGACATGACGAGGTTTACGATGCGGCGTTTCGACGGGCCGGAATGCTCCGGGTGTTGTCACTCGAAGAGCTGTTCGACGCGGTAGAGACATTAGCGACTGCCAAACCACCGCTAGGAAAGCGCCTAGCGATTCTTACCAACGGCGGTGGCATCGGTGTCTTGGCGACTGACGCGTTGATGGCGGAAGAGGGCGAATTGGCGACGTTGTCCAAGTCGACGATGGAGAAACTCAACAAAGTGCTACCAGCGACTTGGTCGCACGGCAATCCGATTGACATCATTGGCGATGCAACGGGGCAACGCTACGCCGACGCACTCAAGATTCTTCTCGACGACGATAACTGTGACGGGATCTTGGTTCTGAATTGTCCCACTGCGGTGGCTGCATCCTCAGAAGCGGCTGACGCTGTCATTAGCGTTTTGCCAAAGGAGCTTCACAAGACCGTGCTGACGAGTTGGGTCGGCACACAATCGGCCGATGCGCCAAGGCAGCAGTTTCGAGAGCACGGTGTTCCTACCTATCAAACGCCCGAGGATGCGGTGCGTGCCTTCTCGCAGATGGTGAACTACCGACGCAATCAGAAGATGCTCATGGAGACGCCGCCTTCTCTGCCGGCACTGTTTGAATCGGATTTTAAACTGGCGAGACAGCAAATCGATTCGGCGCTTCGCGAGGGCAGGGACTGGTTGTCCGAAGCCGAATCCAAGTGTCTGCTTAATGCGTACGGCATACCAATAGTACGAACAGAAGTCGCAACGTCACCAGACGACGTAGCGGAAATTTCAAAGAATTTCGATGGCCCGGTCGCTATCAAGATACTGTCACCCGACATCACGCATAAATCCGATGTGGGTGGCGTGTTGTTGGATGTCGACCCTCAGCGCGCTAAAGAAGCGTCAAGTGCCATGTTTGATCGAATACGAGCGTTGCATCCGAACGCGGATTTGCAAGGATTCACGGTGCAGGCGATGGCGCACAGACCGGGCGCTCGCGAGCTAATTGCCGGGATGGTGAATGACCCTCAGTTTGGTCCGGTAATTCTCTTTGGCCAAGGCGGTACCGCGGTCGAAGTGCTCGATGACAAAGCACTCGCCTTGCCACCGCTGAACCTCAAGCTGGCCCGGGAGCTCATCGAACGCACCAAAGTCCACCGCTTACTTCAGGGCTATCGGGACGTGCCGGCAGTCGATCTCGATGAGATTGAATTGGTATTGGTTCGATTGTCGCACCTCATCGTGGATTTCCCCGAGATCCAGGAACTGGATATAAACCCGCTGATGGCCGACCAACACGGCGTACTGGCGCTGGATGCACGCGTCAAAGTCGCTGCAGCGACAAGCACGGGTGCCGAGCGGTTGGCGATCCGACCTTATCCCAAAGAATTGGAGGAAGATTTCGATGCCGGTGATGGTCGAAGGCTGCTTCTGCGTCCAATCCTGCCGGAGGACGAGCCCTCGTTACAGTCGGCGTTCGGCAAACTGACCAAAGAGGAAGTGCGCTACCGATTCTTCCTGCCGCTTAAGTTTCTTGATCATCTGACCGCAGCGCGATTCTCACAAATCGATTATGACCGTCACATGGCCTTGGTATTAACTGAGCCGGGGATTCCCGGGACGACCGAAATTTACGCCGTCGTACGCCTATTCGAAGATCCAGATCGTACTCAGGCCGAGTTTGCCATCACCGTAGATCATAATATGGCAGGCCGCGGTATTGGTACATATCTCATTCGGCGCGTGTTGGAGTACGCACGCGATCGCGGTATTGAAACCGTCTATGGTGATGTGCTGTACGACAATCAGCGAATGTTGAAGATCTGTCGAAAAATTGGTTTCTCGACTTCTCCAGTGCCTGAAGAGCCTGGCGTCGTTCGAGTCACGATGCTCTTAACGTAGTTTGTCCCACTATCACAGCACTGTAGCGACAACAAAATGGTCACAGCCTTTATTAGTCACCCATCATTCTATGAGCATGAAGTGCCCGAGGGACATCCGGAGTGCTCGCGTCGTCTCTCGGCGATTAACGATCAGCTTTATAACAAGGGTATTTATGATCTGCTTCAACACCACGAGGCAACCAGAGCGACAAGAGAGCAGTTAGAGCGCGTTCATACTGCGCGTCTCCTCAATGCGTTGCAGGACATCTCGCCATCTTCCGGTTTCGTAACGATAGACGCGGATACGTTTATGGGTCCTCACACATTGGACGCCGCCTGGCATGCAGCGGGCGCTGCCGTGATGGCGACAGATTTAGTCATAGGGGAAAGTTGCGACAATGCGTTCTGCGCAGTACGTCCACCCGGACATCACGCGGAACGCGATCGTGCCATGGGATTTTGTTTCTTCAATAACGTTGCCGTCGCCGCGGCTCATGCGCTCGACAAACACGGTCTCGAGCATGTCGCGATCCTCGACTTCGATGTCCATCATGGAAATGGCACAGAGAACATTTTCGCAGACGACGAGCGCGTCTTACTATGCTCAACTTTCCAGCACCCGTTCTATCCGTTCGGCGGTACCGACACGCCTCGGTCGCATATCGTCAATGCACCGTTGCCCGCTGATTCAACGGGTGATGACTTTCGCAGTGCTATCATGAAACAGTGGTTGCCAGCTGTAGACCGCTTCCGGCCGCAAATGATATTTGTGTCCGCCGGTTTCGACGGGCATGTCGAAGACGAGATGGCGCAGTTCCGACTGGTTGACGACGACTATCGGTGGATTACGGAAACCATCACGAATATCGCTGATCGGCACTCAGCAGGGAAGATCGTGTCGTGCCTTGAGGGCGGCTACGCGCTTGATGCGCTTGGCCGATGCGTGTGCACACATATTCGAACACTGGCCGGCCTGTGATGGCAGAAGTCTTCAATTTGGGTGGGTGCATCATCGACCGGATTCGCTTAAGCATCCGGAATAGAGAAGTTTTAATCTATAAGTACGAGGAGTACAGCAATGGCTAACGAAGGCTACCATGAACCAATCGCCGAACTGTCCGATGAAACCAGAGACATGCATCGCGCCATCACATCCCTAATGGAGGAACTGGAGGCTGTCGACAGGTACAACCAACGTGTCGACGCGTGTCAGGACGCGGAATTGAAAGCGATCCTGGCCCACAATCGGGATGAGGAAAAGGAACATGCTGCCATGGTGCTCGAATGGATACGTCGCAAGGATTCGACTTTCGAGAAGGAACTGAAAGATTATATGTTCACCGACAAACCCATCGCGCACAAGTCGTAGTTAGCGCCGGCGTTAGCCCCTACAGGTTTTCGGAAACTACGAATATTTCCGTTTCCCAATATGCCTCAGACTGATTTCGGTCAATGCGATAAAGGCACGGGTCTGTATTGTCTAATTTCCAACTCAGAACCGGAGTAGCACTCGCTATGCAAACTGCACGAACACTCGCAGAAATTCCCGACCGTCTGGGCACAGTATTTCTCGCCAATGACGTTGACGCTTTGGTGAGCTCATATGGATAAGTTCACACGCAACTACTCGATCCTATTTGCCACCATAGCTGTGATCGTCTTGGTCTTGACGTTGTACGAGAATCCTGGAGTGTCGCGGCTCAACGCATTGCTTTCGAAAAACACCGAGGTCGCTTCCTATCCATATCACTTCCGCGTAGTCAATTTTGAGAACGGCCTGGCGATAATGAGTACACCCCGCTCTGCGGACTTTTCGGCGTACCGGGCGTTGGCCATCCTATACCCGGAATTGCGTAATCAATCGCCGGATTCATCGGCGATGCTCGACGCTCAGCAGGAAATGGCGCGGATTCAAGGTATCGCACAAAAAATTGTGGCGGGGTCCAATGATGCCAACCGTGTCATCTGGGAACTGGATGAGAACTGGCTACGCGGCAAGGGCGTCGACCCAAGCCAGTTTTGATCCAATCCAAAGGCAACTTGGCTGCGCATTCGAGGGACTCGCGACTGACAACAGGTTGCCGCAGAAAGCAACCGGACAATGATCGCACTTCCTTGTTGTTCTCGCGGCCGATAGCCAACTTGTCGGGGTAGGGAATTGCTATCTCCTAACTCGATCGACTGTTGACGCAATGCAGTCATTTTCAAAAAGGGCCTTGTCAAATCCCTCGTTCATCCCGCAGCTATCGAAGTTTCTTGACGGCCGACTTGATGTGACTCTGGATCTTTGATCCTATTAGCGACGTAACATCGCGTTGACACAGAATTCTAAATGCCGTCTCAGATGTGGAAACATCCCTATTGACGACAATTCTTGCTATTTCGATACGCAAACGAGTCTCTGAATAGCCCCGTTAGAATGATTATCCTCAGTGGTAGTGATTTTACTCAATACATGGAACGGAACAATGATTATTGACAACGAGTGGTTTGATGCGTGTGAAGATGGAAACGCTGATGAGGTAAGAAAACTCGTCGATACTAAGAAATTCTTGTTTTGGTCGTCTGTGGATATTAATAGACAAGATGAGTTTGGATATACAGCACTCATGATAGCTGCTGAGCAAGGCTTTGCAGATGTTGCCGACTTGGTTCTTGAAAAAAGGGCCAGACTCGATATTCAGGCAAAGAACAAAGTAACTGCCCTTACACAAGCTGCGCAAAATGGCCATCAGTCTATTGTTGAAAAACTTGTAAGAGGCGGTGCCGATATTGATTTGCAAGCAGATTCTGGTGCTACTGCACTGTACCTAGCTGTCCAAAACGGCTACAACGAGATTGCACAAATACTCCTGGGAAAAAATGCGAATACTGAGCTCCAAGCAAATGATGGGGCAACAGCACTTTTTGCTGCAGCTCATAAAGGGAATGAAATCATTGTAAAAAAGCTGCTAGAAAATGGAGCATCAATCAACAAGACATCGAATGATGGCACATCTGCTTTGATTCTGGCTGCACAAGGCGGTCATAGAAAAGTTGTAGAAGCCCTACTCGAGAAAGATATCGCCATCAATACACAAAGCGATGCGGGCTGTACGGCACTATTTCATGCGGCGCAAGCCGGTCACGAAGAAATCGTTTCGGATTTACTTAGCAAAAACGCTTCGGTGAATACACAAAACGATGATGGTGCGTCCGCGCTTATGATGGCGGCACAAGATGGCTACGAGCAAATAGTAAAAGCACTATTGAGCAGTGGCGCAGACCCGGATTTACAAGGAAACAGAGGTGCTACTCCGTTGTTGTTTGCTGCCCTTAATGGCCATACAAGTATCGTCAATGAACTACTGGAGAACAACGCATCCCCTAGCCTTCAGTTGAATGACGGAGGGTCTGCACTTTTTGGCGCAACCCAAAATGGACATGAAGAAATCGTATCGCTACTGCTCAAAAATAACGCGAACATTGATGCACAAATAATGGACGGAACAACCGCGCTTAGCGCTGCTGTGGGGAACGATCAAGATTCTATAGTTAAAATATTGCTTGAAAATGGTGCCTCAGTTGATTTACAGACGGAGCTTGGTGCTACTGCATTATATTTGGCCGCGCAAAATGGCAACGCTGCCATAGTGCATGACTTACTTATCAAGAATGCCTCGACGGAGGTAACCTTGAGCGACGGACCCTCATCGGCACTGATAATTGCTGCTCAGCAGGGACATGACAAAGTGATTAAGGAATTGCTGGACAATAGTGTTTCTATTGATGTTAAACGGAGCAATGGGGCAACTGCTCTAGTCATGGCTGCACAACAAGGTCATAGCAGATCGGTCGATTTATTGCTTGCGGCAGGTGCCGATATTGATGTGCAAAAACAGGATGGCGCAACCGCACTTTATATGGCGGCTCAATCAGGATACAAAGAGATACTTAACGCCTTGATAAGAAAAAATGCGAAGCTAGAGATATCTGTTGCTGATGGTTCAACAGCACTTTTTATTGCCGCTCAGAATGGCCACATACCCGCCGTCAAATTGTTGGTTTACTCTGGGGCTGATATGGAGGTGCAATTGCAGAACGGTGCTACAGCGCTTGTCATAGCTGCATACTCTGGAAACGAGGCAGTTGTCGATGCCCTGCTAAGAAGGGGTGCGGACGCTCGTAAGCAGATGAGCGATGGTCGTACGGCGTTCGATGTCGCTGCGTCGACGGTAATCAAACAACTGATTCGCGAGTACACGCCTTAGTCATATTTATAGTGCGCGTAATGCGCGGCCACCAAATTACGTTTGAAACCGACACTTACCTTTTGCTACATGGAGGAGGACGCTAAGAATGTATCAAAAGTTAAGATTGAACCTGGTTCGGGAGTTCTCAAGCAAAAGTTGGGACTGGATAACTCATGGTACGCATACAGTTAGAGATACAA
>RCND010000950.1_pt1 | contig 16415 bp, 19 predicted proteins | sample 2041351 | NCBI WGS metagenome assembly RCND01 (sample SAMN09708230, study PRJNA481090) | Marine sediment metagenome, whole genome shotgun sequencing project. | biome: marine sediment; feature: ocean; material: sediment; isolation source: Sewage treatment plant 12B marine sediment (STP12B) ... | reverse complement strand
TTTATGCTTCTAATTTAGGTATTGATATAGATAATTTGATCATATCTCAACCTGATTATGGAGAACAAGCTTTAGAAATTGCAGACAACCTGATCAGTTCAGGAGCTGTTGATATTGTAGTTATTGACTCCGTTGCGGCTTTGACACCAAAAAGCGAAATTGAAGGAGAAATGGGAGACTCAAAAATGGGACTTCATGCCCGTTTAATGTCTCAGGCCTTAAGAAAGTTAACCGCGACGATTAATAAAACAAATTGTACAGTGATCTTTATCAATCAGTTAAGGGAAAAAATAGGCGTAATGTTTGGTAACCCTGAAACGACTACAGGAGGAAATGCATTAAAGTTTTATTCATCAATAAGGTTGGATATCAGAAGGAGAACACAGATTAAAGATGGCGACAAAGTTATAGGAAACAGAGCTAAAGTCAAAGTAGTAAAAAATAAAGTGGCACCACCTTTTCAAACTACAGAGTTTGATATTATGTACGGGCTGGGAATTTCGAAAGTTGGAGAAATTCTTGATCTCGGCGTTGAATTGGAGATTATTAAAAAGAGTGGATCATGGTTTAGTTATGGTGATACCAAATTAGGACAGGGCAGGGATGCAGTAAAATCATTAATAGGCGATAACCCTGAACTTGCGGATGAATTGGAGGCTAAGATCACAGAGCTAATCAAGGCAAGCTAAGATTGTTACAAACAAAAAAAAGCGACTTAACAAGTCGCTTTTTTTATTTTACTAAAGAAGGTTTTATTTGTTTACCTCCTTGATATATTTTTCAAGTGCCATGGTCATCGATGGTGTTTCTTTCGATGGAGCTGCAATATCGATTTGTAGACCGGCCTCTTCTGCGGCTTTAACAGTTGAATTGCCAAATACTGCGATTCTCGTGTCGTTTTGTTTAAAAGAAGGAAAATTTTCAAACAAAGACTTTATTCCAGTTGGACTGAAGAAAACCAAAACATCATAAAATACGTTTTGAAGGTCAGAAAGATCGCTAATAACCGTTTTGAATAACACCGCTCTTTTCCATTCTACACTCAGACTGTTCATTTTATCGATCATGGACTGTTTAACCATATCTGAACTAGGTAAAAGGAAATTTTCAGACTTGTGCTTCTTGATCAAAGGCATTAAATCGTCAAATGTTCTGGTTCCTACATAGATCTTGCGCTTTCTGTACACCACGTATTTCTGCAAATAAAATGCTACCGCTTCTGACAGACAAAAATATTTCATATCATCCGGAATTGTAACTCTCATTTCATCAGCTAAGCGAAAATAGTGATCAACGGCATTTCTGCTAGTGAAAATTACTGCAGAAAAACTCAAAAAGTCAATTTTTTGATTCCTCACTTCTCTTGATGACTCTCCTTCTACATGAATAAATGAGCGAAAATCGATTTTCACTTTTTGTTTATTCATTAAATCAAAATAAGGAGACTGTTCTGCTTTAGGAGCTGGCTGTGAAACCAGTATAGTTTTCACTTTCATATAATTTTGTTTTAATCAACAAACAGTTTATAAATAACTATAAAGGGGGCTAATTCAAGGGCGCAAAGATACAAAAACAAATAGAACAAATTATCAAAACTTAGCTTTTCATTTTTGATCAATACAAAGTAACGAAATAATGCGATTGCCAAGGAAGCTGTAATACTGAAACTTATCAAAAACTTATGAAAGACCCCCACACTGTAATTAGCCAGGATAAGCAAAGGAAATACGAGTACTGAAATAAGTGCTAAATTACTTAATTTCAGGAAAGTAAAGTAACTTTGACCTTCTTCTAATTCAAAGATATTCCCGAGTAAAATACCCGCGATATACCTCACTATAAAATATCCTACAGTCATGATCAGGATTTGAAAATAGAAGTAAAAATTATCTTCCCTTACGGATGTAGAAAAGGCATTTGAGGCAAAATAAATGAATAGAGAAACAATAAGAACGATAATAATAAAGAAAATTACATGAAACCAGTTGAAGATTAATGGCCTGGTTTTGAAATAATCAGTGTAGTATTTTTCTGAATATACCAACGTAAAAAGTTTTGAAAAGCGTTCAGCAAAATTAAATTGAAGAATAGCGACAAGAATAAGTACAAGTAGAAAGAACAAGGTAACCCAATCACTGGTTGCAGATACTATTTCTATGCCTTCAAACATGACCTTTTATTTGTTAGTCTTTATAACGGATACTTTGTTGCCTTGAAACCCTTCGAGTAAATTATAAAAATCAAGGGCTACCCTAAATGTAATGATTTCATCTTCAGGTAGTTCTGGAGCTTTAAAAACAGCTTTCATCACTTTCTCCTCTTTTCCGTTCAAATTCTCTACACCAGTTATTTGTAAGGGTACTTTTGCAATAATTTTGTTTTTGTAACCCTGGAAAACCCCAATAAACTGAACCAGATCAAAAGTAATATTTTTATCATAAGTATTGATAAATCTAAATTCAAATTCATTGATCCCAGAATGTATCGTTAATTCATCTGTTTCAATGGTACATGTTACTTTTTCAAAAGTATGGTAATTCGGAATCAATGTACCATATATATAACTGCTGTATCTTTTCGCTAGTTTAGGTTGATTTTTGACATAAGATGTGGCACTGAATACATCTTCACCTTGCATGTTTTCCTCAAAATCAAGAAGGTTGTACTGACTTTGCCTTCCTTTTAAAATACTGTAGGAATGCGTTTTTATCCCAGTATAAAAATTATACAGGGAAGCGCTGCGATAAGAATTGACAAATACCAAAGGTTTTCCTTCTGTATTAGTTTTTAAATCGGGTATCCACTGTTGTGAAACATGGGGCTCCAGTTGAACGGGAGAGAGGGAAGGAAAGGCTAAAAATACTCTGATAATTATGATGATACCCAATTGAATACTTCCCAATATAATCAGCCATTTACGAGCTTTTTCATGTTCGATGAAATAGGGAAAAATAAGTAATGAAATTGGTATAAGTATAACGACGACCCATTGGGCCTGAGGCTCTGATTTAAAAGAACTTATCAAGAAAAAAATAAAGAATCCATAAACGATGAATTTCAATGACCTTTCAAAAACACCAATAGCTTTTTGTTTAAAAAAAGCTTTGTAAACCACAGGAAAAGTAAGGCCTACCACTGCAATCATATTTACCAAGTGCGTGAGGTTATTCAAGATACTGTAAGGTTTTTTACCCCTTTCCTTTAAATGATATTCAAATGATGGAAAACCATTTTGATATTGCCAATTAAGATGTGGTAAGAAAAGAATTAAACCCAAAAGTCCAGCCATCCAAAATCGGGGATTCTTTAAAAGTCTGAGGTGTGAAATAACCACAAAGCCTATGACAAGGATACCATGGTATTTACTATACAGCATGGCGGCCATGCTAAAGCCCAGCAAAACAATGTTGCCAACACTTTCTTTGTCAAGAAACCGCTTATAAGCCAGAAGAAACAGGGAAGTAAAGAGCAATAATGGCGCGTCAGGAGTAATGATAAAACCAAAAACCTGCCAAAAAGTTAATGAAACCACGATGAGAAAAAATAATAGTACAAAACGCCATTTTTCCTTAAAGTCGATCATCGTCCAAATAATCCATATCATCAAACAAAAACTAATGGTGCTTAAAAGTCTTAAGCCAAGTTCACCATCAACAACCAAATTTCCAATAAAAGCCCATAATGCAACCATTGGGGGGTGATCAAAATATCCAAAAGCCAGATTTTTTGACCACACATAATAATAAGCTTCATCTTCGAACAGGTAGGTAAAGCGGCTTTGCAATACATTGATTACAAGGAATAAAAAAAGTATGGAAAAAAACTGAATCTTAGGATTCTTTAATATTTTCATTAAGCATATTCTTAACACAAAATTAGCAATTATTTATTTTACCTTTGTCACTATTAAATAAGTATTATGCAAGATACGCTGGTTATCATTCCTACCTTTAATGAGAAGGAAAACATTGAGAGGATCATAAGGGCCACATTTTCTCAAAAGAAATCATTTGATATTCTAGTTGTTGACGACAGTTCTCCCGACGGTACTGCCATTATTGTAAAGAGTTTACAACAAGAATACCCAAAGAGTCTTTTTCTCGAAGTAAGAGATAAAAAGGATGGACTGGGAAGGGCATATATATATGGATTTAAGTGGGCCATCAAAAAAAAATACGACTATATCATTGAAATGGATGCCGATTTTTCGCACAACCCAAAGGACTTGGTGAGGTTATATGAAAAATGCGTTAAGGAAGGAGCGGATGTTTCAATAGGATCGCGATATTCAAAAGGGGTTAACGTAGTCAATTGGCCCATGAAAAGGGTTTTATTGTCTTATTTTGCCTCAAAATATGTAAGGTTTGTTACGGGGATGCCCTACAATGACACTACGGCGGGTTTTGTTTGTTATCATAGAAAAGTACTAGAAACCATACAGTTAGATAAAATTAAATTTGTAGGTTACGCCTTTCAGATAGAGATGAAATTTAAAGCATGGAAACATGGCTTTAATATTCAGGAGGTATCGGTGATTTTTACAGACCGAACCTTAGGAGAATCTAAAATGAGTAAAACTATTATCACTGAAGCGATTTTCGGGATTATAAAAATGAGATTTTCGGGCTTACCAAAATCAACAAAAAAATAGGTATTTACGACTATGAACACCTTAATAAGAAATGCGACAATTGTCAATGAAGGAACTACTTTTGTTAGTGATGTATTGATTGAAGGAGAAAGGATCAAGGTAATAAGTGAACATATTGATGATTTTCCTCCAAATACTGCCCTAATTGATGCAAGAGGGAAGCTCTTACTACCCGGAATTATTGATGATCAGGTTCATTTTAGAGAACCAGGGCTTACACATAAAGCTTCAATTGCATCTGAATCACGAGCCGCAGTGGCAGGAGGAATTACTTCTTTTATGGAAATGCCGAATACGCTGCCTCAGGCAACAACACAAAAACTTCTTGAAGATAAGTTCAAAATAGCGGCAAAAAATTCTTATGCCAACTACTCTTTTATGATGGGAGGGACTAACGACAATCTCGAAGAACTTTTGAAGACAAATCCAAAAAATGTAGCAGCTATAAAACTATTTTTGGGTTCTTCAACGGGTAATATGTTAGTGGATAATGAAGAAGTACTTGAAAAAATATTTTCATCTACAAAGCTTCTTATTGCCGTTCATTGCGAAGACGAGACTACCATAAAAAAAAATTTAGACAAGCAAAAAAGCATTTACGGGGATGATATCCCTATTGATTTACATCCGGTGATAAGAAGTGCCGAGGCCTGCTATAAATCTTCCTCAAAAGCCATCGAACTTGCTAAAAAAACGGGGGCAAGACTGCATGTTTTTCATTTATCAACAGCCATTGAGACAGATCTTTTTACCAATAAAATACCGCTAGAAGAAAAACAGATTACTGCTGAAGTTTGTGTGCATCATTTATGGTTTGATGACAAGGACTATAAAGAAAAAGGAACTTTTATCAAATGGAACCCTGCCGTGAAATCTAAAAAGGACAAAATTGGACTTTGGAAGGCTTTGCTCGACGACAGGATTGATGTAATTGCTAGTGATCACGCTCCACATACACTAGAAGAAAAAAAGCAGGTCTATACCAAAGCTCCTAGTGGAGGTCCACTGGTACAACATGCCTTACTGGCCATGATGGAGGCGGTGAAAAAGGAAAAGATCAGCATTGAAAAAGTTGTTGAAAAAATGTGTCATAACCCAGCCAAGTTGTTTAAAATAGCAAAAAGAGGATTTATAAAGGAAGGCTATTATGCTGACCTAGTGTTAGTTGACCCTAATATTTCACAAACAGTTGAAAAGGAGAATATTTTGTATAAATGTGGGTGGTCTCCTTTTGAAGGTACAACCTTTCATTCTAAGGTTAGCCATACCTTTGTCAATGGCCACTTGATCTATAACAAAGGTGTTTTTAATGATTCTATCAAGGGTAAACGATTAATTTTTGACCGATGATGAAAGCTTTGTATTCGTTTATATTGATCCTGTTTCTGCTTGGTTGTGAAGAAAATGTGAATTATAAAGAGCCTGATGATTTGATTTCGAAGTCTGAAATGACCGATTTGCTTTACGATATGCATCTAGTTGTAGGAACATCAAATGTGAAAAATATATATTTAGAGAAGAATAGAAATTATATGTCACTTATTTACGAAAAGTATGGCATAGACAGCACTCAATTTGCTGAATCAAATATATATTATACGTCACAAATTCAAGAATATGAGGAAATTTTTGAAGAGGTGGAGCGCAGAATGAAAATTTTAAAAGAGCATTACGAAGCGAAATCAGATTCAATTATGGGTCTTCAGAATACCGAGAGAAAGGCTAAAGAAAGGCGGGATAGTATTATTAAAGCCCAAATGGAAAATCAGAACATCCAGAATTAAAACCAGACTTAGAATTTTGATTCAGTTGCAATTCTTTCGATGCAATTTTGAATGGGTTCAAACTCAAAACCAAGTAAGGTTTTTATTTTTTGAGCGGTATAAGGATGGTTAGAAAGTGCCGATTTTGCTGATCTTCGAGTTAATAAAGGCGACGAAAGAGTTATTTTGCTTCTGAGATATTCGAATCGCCAAATAAAGGAAATCATGAATTTATTGATACGAATTTTTGGTCTGTCTTTTTTGAGCGCATCAGCAATCATAAATAAGACGTTTTTGTAGGAGAGGTTTTCCGAAATAAGAACAAATCGTTCGTTGACCACGCTAGAGTTCATTAATCGGATCATGATATTCACTACATCCTGCACCCCCACAAAACCTGTGAGCCCTTCGGTATAAAACTTTAAACCTTTCTGTACATTGGTAAAATACTTACCCGAACCTTTTTGCCAAAAACCTGATCCGAGTATCACCCCTGGGTTGACGATCACAACAGGAATTCCCTCCTGTGAAGCTCTCCAGACCTCCATCTCTGCGCCGTATTTTGAGATGGCATAATCACTCTTATCTGTAGCATTGTTCCATTCGTCTGATTCATCCATTAATTTACCTTCAGCACCGTTTTCAATGGCGGCGACGGAACTTACAAAACAAAGCTTGTTTATATGATGACCAATACAAAGATTTACAATATTCGTGGTACCTTCTATATTAACCCGCCGCATTTCCTGATAATCCTTAGAATCGAAAGAGACCAAAGCAGCACAGTGATACACATATTTAATATCATCAAAGGCCGTTTCCAAGGCAGGAATATCATTTAGACTAGCTTCAACCCATCGGATTTTGATGAAAAGGCCTTCTGCCTCAGCACCATAATATTTAAAAATTCTTTTTACAGCGTTGAGATCACTGTTCTTTTGATGAATAGCCCGAACACTATCATTTTCAAGTAAAAGATAATATAACAGGTGGGAGCCCACCAAGCCAGTTCCGCCGGTTACTAAAATCATGTTACGAAAATAAACAATTGAACGATACTGAAGCTTTGATAAATCCCTTTATTTGTGTGAATAAATGCAAGATATGATTTCAAACAAGGCTTTCTTTTTTATATTTGCTGCAAATTTCTAAGAATGAAGAAGAACTTTGTTGAAGAACTGCGCTGGAGAGGACTCCTGCACAATATCATGCCAGGAACAGAAGAGCAACTGCAAAAGGAATCAACCGCGGCCTATATTGGCTTTGACCCTACCGCAGATTCGCTGCATATTGGTAGTTTGGTACAGATCATCTTATTGATGCATTTGCAAAAGTCAGGACATAAGCCCATTGCTCTGGTAGGCGGAGCCACAGGGATGATAGGTGATCCTTCAGGAAAATCGAATGAAAGAAATTTACTCGATGAGGAAACACTGGCAAAAAACATAAAAGGCGTAAAGCAGACTTTGGAAAGATTTATTGATTTTTCAGGAGCTGTGGATAATTCGGCCGAGATGGTCAACAACTATGATTGGATGAAAGGCCTCTCTTTTCTCGACTTTGCCAGAGATATTGGTAAACACATTACCGTCAATTATATGATGGCCAAGGACTCTGTTAAGAATCGAATCAATGCTGAATCAAAAGAAGGTATGAGTTTTACTGAATTCACCTACCAACTGGTTCAAGGTTATGATTTTCTTCATTTATACAGCCATCATAATTGCAGATTACAAATAGGTGGGAGTGATCAGTGGGGTAATATTACAACAGGTACTGAGCTGATTCGCAGAAAAGTACAAGGAAAAGCATATGCCTTGACCAGCCCTTTGGTGACCAAGGCTGACGGCACGAAATTTGGGAAGACCGAAGGAGGTAATATCTGGCTCGATACCAAAAGAACGTCTCCCTATAAATTTTACCAGTACTGGTTGAACGCTTCAGATGTTGACGCCGAGAATTATATCAAGATCTTTACTTTCTTGGAAAAGGATACTGTTGAGAAACTCATAGCAGAACATAAAGAAGCACCTCATATAAGATTGTTGCAGAAGAAAGTGGGTGAGGAGGTGACCATCATGTGCCATGGTACAGAAGCCTATGAAAATGCTGTAAAAGCCTCACAGATTTTATTTGGAAGATCTACTGCCGATGACTTGAAAACCCTTGACGAGCAAACCTTTTTGGATGTTTTTGAAGGTGTGCCCCAGGCGGAGATTGATAGATCAGCGCTCGAAAATGGTTTAGACATTGTTGAGGCCCTGAATGAAAAATCAGGCTTTTTAAAATCTAATGGAGAGGCGAGAAGAGCCTTAAAGGAAAATTCTATTTCGGTAAATAAAGAAAAGGTAAAAGATGATTTTGTTTTAGGAACTAAAGACCTGATTGCCGATAAATTTGTCTTATTACAAAGGGGAAAAAGAAATTATTTTTTATTGAAAGTTGTTTAAACGAGTTTTTTTTTAATCTCAAATAGTTTCATATCTTATTTTTAATTGTGCCATTAATATAAAGCCATTTACTATGGGAAGCCATCCTATTAATTTAATGATCCGGTTTTTACTTGAGCTGATTGCCTTGGGATCTGTAGGTTTATGGGGCTGGAAAAATTACGAAGGTGCCTTGCAATATGTCCTTGGTTTAGGATTGCCAATACTTATGGCAGTTCTATGGGGAACCTTTACCGTTCCTGAGGATCCGAGCCGCTCGGGTAAAGCTCCTGTACCTGTTTCTGGCCTTGTCAGATTGCTCATAGAAATCCTAATTTTTGCCTTAGCTGTATGGGCCTTATTTGACATTGACCTTAAGGAATTTAGCTATGCCTTAGGCGCTATTGTTATCATACATTACCTTGTTTCTTATGACAGAGTTTTATGGCTGTTATCTCAAAAAATTAAAAACTAGAAAACCCTGTCCCGCCATTTGGCGGGACAGGGTTGGTTTTTAGCGGTCTGTAAGGTGGGTGAGGCCGTAAGACCAGATGCTGTACATTTCTCTAAACCAGCTGCCAATTGCGTAACCCGCAGCGTATGAGCCTTTTGCAGGATCAGTTCCACCCCTGATAAAGTGCAGTTCTTTACTATTGAGTTTTGTTACTCCTGAAATTTTTAATTCTGTCATTTTAGATTTTTATTTTTAATATTATTTCTTTTGAGACAATAAATACCGGTAAAAATCAATATCGCGCTTAGAATAAAATAATAGATGATATTTATGGTTTTACTGGATTCTATTGAAAAAATTAAGAATTCATCCTTAGTATCTGTTAAAATCGTATCCAAAAGAAATAGAAGATTGACTACTCCAATACCTAAAAATAGTAGACCGATATTGATTTTGGTTTTCATAATTCTCTTATTTAAGCCATTTGTGCATTTCCCATTAGTCCGTCATAGATTCCACGGTAAAAACTACCTACGGATTTATAATACCATTCCACGGCCTTTTTAATCGGCCCTCCTCCATTGAACTTAAGTAATTCCTCTTGACTCAAGTCAACGCCATATGTATTTACATGATTCTCCATATCGATTATTTTGGACCATTCCACCCTGCAAGAAACCATTGCCCAGCTTGATCTAAGGCCCTTCCCAGACCCACAACTGTTGCTATTACTCCTAAGACGGCCACTGCGGGATGGCCTCCAGTTAGCTTTGACAATTCATTGTCTGCTAATTCACTCGTACCATAATTTGATTCATTCATAAAATTTTGATTTTTTGATAACCCATTCTAGGGATATCTGATTATACTTTTATTTTTCAAAATTGGGTTACGTCTAACCGGCTAAGCTACGTCTAGCTTAGTTTTGAGATAGCGAAGATAATTTGGCTTGCTGCAGCTTCCTTGCAGCGAAACAATATAATTTGCAAAATTCTTACCTGCGTATATATTCACTAATTTTTCATGAGCGATTACCTGAACGGAAATATTGATAGTTAATTCAAAATCATGTTTATAATAATATGTTTTTGTGCTACGGTTAAAGTATAGAGGAGCATCAAACTCTCTCAATTGTTCTAGTAATAGATAGGTAAGTCTGATACTAATGTGCAGTTTCTCTGCCAATTCTGAAGGGGTTCCTGTATTTTGATGTTTTATCATTCGATGAATTTTTTGGAGTCTTTCCAGTTGTTTTAAGTTTTTCATAATAGAGATTTATATGCTTGTACAAATTAGTTTAAATGACTTTTGATGATTGAGGAAATTGCTTTTTCCAGAGCGTTTTATACGATCCGTTTTTAAGGATCAATTTATCATGACTACCCTGCTGAACCAGTTTTCCTCCCTCAAGCACTACTATGGTATCGACAAAAGATAAATTGAGTAATCTATGAGAAACCAGAATGACCGTTTTACCATTTTCTCTTAATCCAGTTAGTGTTTTTTGAAGAACATAATCTGAACGACTGTCGAGAGATGCAGAGGCTTCATCAAGAATCAATACCTGTGGTTCCTGATAAAGGGCGCGGGCGATAGCAATGCGCTGTTTTTGTCCGCCCGAGAGTGATGCTCCGTTTTCACCTAATTGCGTATAAAATCCTTGAGGAAGATTTTCTATAAATTGCATTATTTCTAAAGATTTGCAAACCTTTAGAACTTTCTCCATATTGACATTTGAAGACCCAATAGTAATGTTGTCAATAATATTGCCGTCAAAAAGGTGAATATTTTGGGGAACCACACTGATGAGCGACCTTAAATTTGACAGGCACAAGTATTTTATATCTTGATCATTTAGCAGAACACTTCCTTTATTTAATGGATACAGACCTTGAAGTAAGTCTAACAAGGTAGATTTCCCAGAACCACTTTCTCCAACAATGGCAGTAATTTCACCTTTTTTAAAGGATAAATTTAGATCTGAAAATACTTTTTGTTTGTTATTGTACCTGAAGGAGACATTTTTAAATCTAATCGTATTGACAACGGATTCACGCAGATGATAACTGTTTTCTTTTGATTCTATCTCTAGATCCAGGACTTCAAAAAGCCGGTCGGCAGCGATGATCGCATTTTGAATCGTTTTATTAGACGATATCAATCCAGAAACCGGACCTGTAAAATAGCCAATGATCGCATAGAAAGAAAATAATTCCCCGGGCGATAGTTCTTTTGCAATGACGTAATAAGAACCAACCCAAAGCAATAGTATTGTAAATAAACTGGTTACACCCTGGGTTGAATATTGACTAAAGACATGGTTCAATGAAGAGCGATATCCAATTTTCAAAAGTTTGATAAATTTAGTTTCAGTCTTGGTATGCATGTACTCTACCAGTCCGAACTGTTTGATGGTAGCTATGGCATTTAAAGATTCAACCAACTGACTTTCAAGATCAGCTGATGCTTCCATTATCATACGTTCTGTTTTTTTGTTCAATTTATTGGTGATCAAAAAAATCACTGCATAAATCGGAATCACAGCAACCATTAACAAACCTAATTTCCAATAATAGGTGAACATCAACATAAAGGAGAACAGAACAATAAAAAAATTCACCATTAGTGTTAAAGAAGTATTGTTTATAAATATTCTGATTTTTACGGCATCATTGATACGAGACAGGATTTCACCCACGCGCATTGTATCAAAGAATCTTTGAGGAAGTTTCAACAGGTGTTTATAATACCCGAGGATTAAACGGGCATCAATTTCCTGCCCTGATCTAACCAAAAAAATGTCTTTAAAAACACTGAGAATGATTTGTATGATTAACAAGAATACCATAGATATACTCATGATATTCAAAAGATTAGTGTTTTCTTTTACGAGAACATGATCAGTAATTTTCTGAATATATATTGAGGTTGAAAATCCAAGTAGCGTGTAGAATACAGATCCTATCAATGATTGTATCAATGTAAATTTATGGGGTTTTAACAAGTACCAGAAACGTAAGATCAGAGACGCTTTTTCATTACGAGGTATAAAAGAATCATTTGGAAGCAGAATTACAAGAACACCGGTCCATTGTTTAGTGAATTTATCTAAGGAGATATTTTTTAACTGACCAGTTCCCGGATCCATAATGTGGATCATTTTTTTGGAAACTTTATAGATCACTACAAAATGTTGTAGACGGTCGTTGATAATGACATGGGCAATAGCAGGCGTTGGAATTTTATGAAGACTTGCTTTATCTCCTTTAACTCCTTTTGCGTCAAATCCTAGTTTTTCCGCACCCTCGACTAAGCCCATTACATTGGTCCCGTCTTTATCTGTTTCTACAAATTGCCGAATTTTAGAAATCGGAACGTAAAGTTTATAATAGGATGCGATAGAAGATAAACATGCTGCTCCGCAGTCGGTGATATCCTGTTGTTTTATTTTCAGTTTTGACATAAATAGTATCGGCTAGTGAGTTATCAGTCTTGTAGTTTGTCAAACAATAATTGAAGTAGCGATCTTTTTTCTAAAAAAAAGCGAACTGTTAGCGCCATACCTTTTTGAAGATTTACTTTTGTTGTATTATTTAAAAAAAAACTGGTTTCATCTATGGAGCACAAGATTCTGTACATGGGAAGATTGTTAATTTTGACAAGGTCTTCGTAGACTCGAATGATATGTCCTGAAGCTAAACCCCAACGTCTCTGTTTAAAGGCATCTATCCTAAATTTAACCTCCTGATCTTTCTTAATCAAAGTCATTTCAGAAGGAGACATATAGCATTCAACCACCAAATCAGTTTGTGGAGATGTTCCATCAAGTGAACGAACTAAAGTTGGATAAATAGATGTTTCAAAACCTTTGATTTGTTGAATACTGTCACTTTCGAGGTTAAAAGCCATATTGACCTTTCCATCAATTTGACTTGTCATCAGGCTTGTCTCTTTTTCTGTTCTAATTAGCCCCGGGGAAGTTTTGTAAAGATCAATTCGTATAAATGGCAGGGCAATTAAAGCAGAAAGGAGCCCTAACAATATGATTGCATAGATTATTTTATGCTTTTTTAAGTAAGTATACCTATGCTGTTCAGTACTATATTCTAAAATTTCTATGGGAAATACAGGTTTCATGATAAAGGAATTGATTGAGATTGGATTTAATGAAAATAGCTACTTTCAAAATTCACTCAATTCCTTAATTATTCTCCTGTACAACCCTTAAAATAAGTCAGGATTTTCCATAATTCATTCAATTACAAAATTCAAAAAATGACTAAGAAGATTTTTATTATTGCATCTTCTGATATTTCGTAAACTTATAATCTGTGTCTTTCGCCAGATTATGACACTTGATACATTTGGCCGTTCCTTCTTTTAAACCTTGATAACTTCCATCTCTTTTGATAAAACTGGCATAACCCCAATTACCCGGATTCTTGGAGAACTTCTTACTGTCTTTTACAGTATAATCAATTTGTTGAATCTCATTAGCTTCAAGGGCTTCAGTAAATCTGGACATTTTTTCAACGCTCCAGGCGATGTTTACAAGGATGCTGCCTTCAGGGAAAGAACGAGCTTCAGTAATGGCCTTAAAGGCTATTTTATTAGCAAGGATATAGCGTAATTCATTGTTGTCAGTAACAAAATGTGTGGCTACGATTTTATAATTTTTATAGTCTTCAATGGCTTTAAACCGTAGACCGTTTTCGGGCATGATTAAATCAGGAACTTCAGAAATAACCTGATAATCAGACTTAGTATTGCAGGAAAGCAAGGCTACAAAAATGAACAATCCGAGTACTGCATTTTTCATGGTTTTATATTTAGAAGTTTAAACAAAGAAACCCTATTTAAACGAATTAGTCAGATAAAATGGATTATCCACCTAAATGACTTGTACAAAATTGATAAAATGAAGACTCAAAAAATAAACTTCTCTAATTAATGATGATCGTTTATATATAATAATTTCGATGTTTAATAGAGTTTTATTAAGGATTGTTGATATAAGATTTGTTGGTTTTTGAATATCGAATTTCGAACAAGGAAATCTGAATTTCGAAGTGCCTTCCTAAACTAAAATTATTGATTAAATCGGATTCGACCTCTTTAAATTCTCGTTTTAGCTTCCGACTTATTTTAGCGTGGGAAGTAGCAGCAGCAGAGCCTGTCCGACCACTGGCGGAAAGTGAAACGGCTAGGGCTGCGGTGGAGAAAATAAGGAGGTAAAGCTACAGAGAATTGAAAGCAGTCTTGATTTTTTCGTTCTTTTGCATCAAGGCAAAAGGACAAAGGAGAATATCTTACGCGTTTTTCTTCAAAAAAACATCCTCACTTGACCCCTTCAACAAGATTGAGTATCTTAGAGTACTTTTATTAAGTCGGCAAAATCAATACCATGAAAAACCTACTCTTACTAATAAGCCTGTTTTGCTTTCTCGGGTTTACTGATCTAAACAATTTTAAAGATGTTTCCCAAGATTCTAACGAAGTTCAAGTCAATTTCGATTGGCTTTTGGGCAACTGGAAAAGAACAAATGACCAAGAAGGGTTACAAACTTTTGAACACTGGGAAAAAGTAAACGACACTGTATTAAAAGGCTTAGGCTATATTTTAAAGGAGTCAGATACAGTCTGGCAGGAATCAATCAGGCTAATCAAATCAAAAGATGACTGGAACTTTGAAGTTTCAGATCAGGACGCCGATGAGCCCACGATTTTCAAAGTGACCAAAATCGAAATGGAGAGCTTTACCTGTGAAAATAAGGCCAATGAGTTCCCTAAAAAAATTCGTTATGCCAAGGTTGAGAAAGGCCTAAATGCGGTGATTTCCGGAGAAGGGAAAGTGGTTTTGTTCCAATTCACAAGACTTCCTTAGCTTACTGATATTATGGAAAGCATCAATACACTTTTATCGCTGGACCCCAATTATTTACTACTCGGGCTTATTATTATCTTTTTTGTGCTGGAAACATTCTTTAGCCGCCGGGAAAGGCCCAATGTAGGAAGCAAAATCAATCATTTATTTCAAAATGTTTTGTTTCAATTGCTGGCAATTGCTCTGGGAACAGTAATAGGATTTATGGTTATCACTACTTTTAACTGGATCAGTACCTATCAATTGGGTCTCTTTAACTATATAACAGTTCCATATTGGTTTAAAATTCTGACCGGAGTAATCATACTCGACTTGTCAGATTATTGGTTCCACAGGTTTGATCATGTTTCTCCCTTACTTTGGAGGCAACACAGGGTACATCACAGCGACACTTCTATGGATGCTTCGACTAGTTTCAGGACCTTCCCAACTGATCTGATCTTCTTTACCCTTGGGGAGTTGATATTTTGTTTGGTTTTTGGTCTTGACATCATGTCGATGAATATATTTTTGTTTTTATTGATACCGGTTCTGATTATACAACATACAAGTCTCAGCTACCCCGCATGGATTGATAAAACGTTTGGATGGCTATTTATGATGCCAAACTATCATAAGGTACATCATGAACAAGACCAGTATTACACAGATTCCAATTATGGAACCATTTTAATTATTTGGGATAAACTTTTTGGAACCTTTAAGATCAAACCAGTAGATGAAATCAATTATGGCCTAAAAGAATTTGAAGGGGCCAGAAAGCAGTCGTTCTTGTATCAGGTGAGAAGCCCGTTTATAAATATTAAGGGTGCTGATGAAGAAAGCTGAATTAAAAAAATCTATTAATAAATGAAGGAAAATTTCCTTTTTCTACTTCTGTTTATAATCTGCGACACAACGTTTTAAAAATTTTAAATACATCAAATGAAAAAATTATCACTTATTGTCTTTTTTGGCTTTCTCCTGACTCCTTCTTCAAGTTCATCACAATGGATTAATTTACTCGACAAAGATCTTTCACAATGGGAGAATTATCTTAGTTATCGTTATCCTGAAGGATACCTGGGAGAGATCCCACAAGACGCCCAAGGTAATGACCTTAAGCCTATAGGTCTAAACAAGGATGAGTTTGGTGTTTTCACAGTGATTGAAGAGGGGGGGAAACCGGTTCTTCGTATAAGTGGTGAAATTTATGGTTGTGTGGCGACCAAATCTGAATTTAAAAATTACCATT
>RCND010000948.1_pt1 | contig 16434 bp, 5 predicted proteins | sample 2041351 | NCBI WGS metagenome assembly RCND01 (sample SAMN09708230, study PRJNA481090) | Marine sediment metagenome, whole genome shotgun sequencing project. | biome: marine sediment; feature: ocean; material: sediment; isolation source: Sewage treatment plant 12B marine sediment (STP12B) ... | reverse complement strand
TTTTCGTATCTATAGTCTAATTCTTCATTCGATAAGTTATTAATCAATGTCTTTGTTCTCTCTAAACTCGATTTCAACTGTTCAATAAGGCTTCCGTCTTTTTTGACTAATTGCATATACATCTCTGCATAAATAGGATACTCATTTTGTGATGGGAACTCAATATGTTTAGTCATTCAGTTTTTCATTTTTTAGCTTGTTGCCAACAATTGTATAAACGTATCCTGATACGTTTATCTCTTTTTTATGAATACTAATCTAAGGAGTTTCAAAAGTATTTGTGGCAATATGAGTGTAAATTTCTATTGTTTTAGTCGAAGCATGTCCTAAGAGGACTTGAATCTGTTTTAGGTCGACCCCCGATTCGAAAAGGTGTGTCGCGAAGCTATGTCTGAGTATATAGAGGGGTATTTTTTTGACAATAGCGGCCAAGTCTGTTATTCTCAGAACGATTGAGAAAAAGAAAGGAAAAGGCTGTCATATTTCAGACAGCCCATCCCTCAACTCAAAAACCAACGGTACTGAGAATCACCATTGATTGCCTTTGAGACACCTTCTGTAAAATTGAAGACACATACACTTCGCTTTTTAAGGGCTCTTTCTGGCTACTGTACTACTTATTTTACTTTAAGCTTTCCGAAACCTGTTTCTGTTGCAAACTCTTTGGTTGCATCTACAGCTTGTTTTTTGTGAGTACCATTTAGTCTGAGTACTTTTTGAAAGTAGGTATGTTCGTCGAATCGTATATTGTTTCGTTTGAAAGCGGGAAGGTTTGCGTCTAAACTTAAGTCACAATCAAATCGCGCTAAAAAACAATAATTTGCACCACCACCACCTTCTGCATTGATATGGCAAAGTCCCCAAGTAAAGCCTCTAGCATTTCCATTGCTACTAAATGCATCCGGAATAAAAGGACCGGGAGAAACGGGAACCATTTGAATATTTGATACAACCTCAAAATGAATTCCGTCGTTAGAGTATTGCACCGTATTTTTTTCCGGTCCATCTATACTAACCGTTGTAGCAATACCGTCTCTAAACGGGAAATAATTGGTTTCGTGACCAGAATTAGTAACCGGATTGAATTTTGATTTCACAAAAGGGCCTAACGGATCGCTTGCAACTGCCAAACCTTGTGCTCTTGTAATGGCTTTGGGGTTGTGCATGTCATAATTCTGACCTTTGTAATACAGATAAATTTCGCCTTTGAAAATCAATAAATTTGGATCATGAATTGCGGCATCGTCCCATTCTCCTTTTTCGCCTCTATTCACTACTGGTTTTCCTGATTTTGTCCATGGTCCACTTGGTGAATCTGCCCAAGCCACTGTAACATCTGCAGGGTCAACAGCTCCCATCATACCGGTAAACGATTGGTAGTATAAATAATACTTATTGTTCACTATCAAAATGTCTGTAGTAGTCGCAGATCGATCGCCGTAACCTCCTTTTACAGGGTTTCGAGAGACAGCAATTCCTTTCTCTTTCCAAGTAAAACCATCTGTACTTGTAGCGTACCATATATCAGCCAAATCCCAATCAAAAGCCGGAATTTTGTCGGTTGCAGCTTTAACCCCTACAGGTTCCGATTCTGTTTTTCGACAAGTATAATATACGTAATAAACGCCATCAACTCTTATCACTTTCGAAGGATCTCTTCTTGATACATTTTCGGTTTTACCTAAATTATCCAATGGGGTAAATTTGAAATTTGAGTACAATTCGTTGTCTCTATCTTCATGGGGTCCCCATTTGTCGTACAATCTTTCCATCGAAGCACTAAGCTGTCTGTCAGTCGGTTTTTCAATCGGAAGAATTGCCGGAAAAGCTCCTGTTTTTTCCTCTATTCCTTCTTTTTCTGATTCATCTTTGTTTGTATTACATGAAGCAAGTGTAATTAGCAGCAATAATGCGATTGGAAATTGTTTGTTGAGGAAGAATCTTTTTTTCATTTGGAATAGGGATAAAATTAGTTTTTAATGTTTGTCAGCGTTTTTGTCTTGTATGTTTGTAAACGGGTTCTGTCGCATCTGTCAAAATTTACAACAATTTGGTCATAACAAAATAAATATTTAGACTAACCTTCATGTACTTACGTTTTTTAAGTTTCCTATTATCTTCTAAAAATTGGCTCAAATATTACGGATGCGACAGAACCTAAGATCGTAATCTTGACTCGAAAATGTTGAAATACAGGCAAAAAGGATTTGGGCGTGAAGTATCCTCCATATATCGGGTCATTTTCATATATTAGTATTCCTCTCTTTCCGAGGAGTATTCCTTGCTCATCAGTAGCAATAAGTAAAACTTCCCCCCAGTTGCTTAATCACGATTGAATCATAATTTTTATTACAAATCGAGTTTCTTCGCAGACTCCCGTTAACATCAATAGTATGAACGCGATAATTACAGGACCACTACTTAGAAAGGTAACACCTGAATCCGTCAGTGTATTTCTAGCTTTCAAAGAATTTCGTCGAATCAAGCTAAAGCTCTATAACGATCCCAAAGGAACCGGTAAGGTAATAACGGAAACAGAAAACGACCCCAAGCGGATTGGTAAAAAACTGTGGGTGATAGTGATCACGCTGAAAAACCTGAGTTTGGTCTTAGGCCAGAATTACTATTATAATATATCGCTCGACGATGGCTTCGGGGGTCCAACCGAAGACCTCAATACACTGGGCTTTCTCGAGAGCGACAACGCGGTTTTAGGACTTCCCCTTGGGTATGAAACCGGCCATTTGCCGGGCTTCGCAATACCTCCAGGTTTAGAAAACCTCAGTATCATACACGGTTCTTGCCGCAAACCGCATGGCACTGGCTCGGATCAATTGGCGCAATTAGATGAATTGATTAAAGCCAAATATCAAGACCCCCTGACTCGTCCCCACCAACTATTTCTCACTGGCGATCAGATCTATGCCGATGATGTGGCAGTAGAATTGTTTGAGATACTCACAATGGAAGGGGTCAATTTATTAGGCATACGGGAAGCTATCACACCATCCGCTAAGCATGGTGGTACCGAGACCCAGGCAGCCAACCGCAAGCACTTTGTTGAATCCGCAACAAAGCTAAGCTCCTCGCATAACGATTATCACCTGGTCTATTTATCGGAGTTTTATAGCATGTACCTATTTGCTTGGTCGGGCTATCCATTGACTTTAGCAGATTTGAAAAAGGAACATCCGTTTCCACCTTATGAAATTGTTATTCCAAGCGATGTGCCTGGCACAGCTGTTATCGAGAGTGAGCTGACCACATATGCACACACTTTACCACAGGTACGTAGAGCATTAGCCAATATTCCCACTTTTATGATGTTCGATGATCATGAGGTAACAGACGACTGGTATATTCATGGAGATTGGAAGAACATGGCTTTGAGTGATGAAACTACACGTAAAATTCTCAGAAATGGCCTAGTAGCTTATGCTATTTTTCAAGATTGGGGAAATCAACCGGAAAAATATGAAGATGACCATGGTGCTTTTTGGAAGGCGGTAGAGTATCATGAGGTTAAAGATGATAAAAACAAAAACGAGAAAATTATCAAAGCTTTTAGATCGGGATCGGAAGCTAATCAATTGAATATTTTCTTAGGACTCGAACCCGAACCCGAACCCGAACCCGAAATCAACCCTAAGCCTCCCCGCGTTTTACACCCATGGTATTATCAATTATCCTTTTTAGAACACAACGTATATGTAATCGATACACGTACACGTCGGCATTATATTGATAATTATACGATGCTGATCGCACCCCTTGCCTTTAACGATCAACTACCGATTCCTACTGAAACCAATAAACTGGCCGTAGTCCTTTCCCCTGCCCCTATCATAGGCATGCCCGTCATCGAAGATTTGCAAAGATTTGCAGTTAAAGAAATGAAAATACTCAAGGCGACTACGCTCGACGATGAAGCCTGGACCAGTGATCCACTTGCCTATAATCTGCTCCTAGAACATTTGGCCCAATACAAAAAGGCAATCATTCTATCAGGTGATGTACACTATGCCTATACCAACACTTGTGCTTTTTTTCCAGGTGTTGAAGCGAGTAATGAAGCAGCACGAATAGTGCAATTGTGTTCCAGTTCGTTGAAAAATGGAGGAATTCTGTCAGATATTCCTACGGTAATTGACTTTTCCCTAGACGAAGAATCTTTTGCTTTATATGCATCGGCAGATGTAGATAATCAAAAAATTAGTAAGGAAATAGAAAGACTTAGAGAGGGACATAGGCATGCTGGTGGTGAATTTCCTCAACCCGATTTTCGAATAAAATCATATGTCAAATTAAATCCCCGCCCCGGTAGCATTAAAATTTTTTCTTGTATAGATATAAAAAACTTCGAGTTTATATTGAATACGGGTATGACTGTCAATCAGACTCGGGCACGCTACTTGTTGCAGTACCTCAATCATGATCTGGCAGAACAATATGACCGATCGACCTATGCCCCTGATATATTGAAAAAGATATTGGGCAATACAAATGTAGGTCAGATATCTTTCGAAACGGAAGGCGATGAAATGTACGTCGTTCACCAGTTACATTTACGTGTAGGGGGAAGTCAGTATAAAAAATCCTTTACGTGTAGAACGTCTTTAAGCCTTCCGAAACTTAACGAAAAACCTCCCTTATGAACCATTCTACTTTCGGCCAGCTACTTATTCAAGACCTTCAGGAAAATCTGGACTTGCTCATTCGCGGTCTGAATTCTCCGTACTCCATTTTCGGCTTTTTTCCTACTATGGGATGGAATATTCAGGGACTCGCCTCCAGTAATCTTCCTTTAATCACCGAAAAATTTGTGGCTATCCGGCAAGGGCTTACAGAATTGATCAAAGAAGAAGAGCTTACACAGGCTGAAGTAAATAGCTTGGGCCAGCAATTGGAAAGTAACTTCGAGGTGTTTTGCCAAGAGGTTATGGCGGGTTACTTCAACAATGTAACAGATGAGCAAATGGAGTCTTTTGTTAAGGATACGGCACAGTACCTATTGGTCCTTTTTTTGGCAAAAAATTATCCGTTACTTCTTCAATTAAGTGAGCTTATAGGGGTTATCAAATACGAGACACAAGAGGAGATTTATCTTGAGGAAGGCGGCGAATACATTTTACTGCGCGAGCAAATTCCGGTTTATCAACTCAAAACTTCCCATTTCTTAAGCCTACCACTAAATTTTATTAACGAATTCATTTCTGGTCTAGACCTGGAATCGGGAATCGGTATAGAGCAGTTTTTTGAAGTCCTAAACCAAAAGTTGGATGAAGCGATTAAAGAGATTCGGCAGGTTTATGGAGAAAGTCTGGCCGAAGGCATTGAAGTAAGACTGAATTCACAAGGACTAACGATTCTGGGGAATGTATTTAAACTATCCGTTCTACCTGAACCCCTAACGTTCCAACTACCCCCCAATGATAAATTGACACTACAGATTAATGGTAATGAGTTTGGCTTACTTTGGGGTGAATTATTGGACGATATTAATAACACAGTCCCACTTATTTCGGCCGGAGGAATTCAACTAAAACTGGGCGAAACAGATATCTTGAACGCTAACGCGGAGCTAGTTCTCCATATTTCGGATACAGAAACTTATTTTGAACTAAAAGGCCAAACGGGTCTGCAGCTACCTGCTGACCTTATTGATGAAGTAGAAGGAGAGCTAAAAAGCACAGCCCATTTTGTTTACCACTATGATATTGGCGGAGCCTACAATCTGAATCTGACAGATTTCAACACCTCGGGAAGCCTGCGCATTGGTGGTGCTGGGGGAGTTCAACTTTCAGAATGTAACCTCAACATACAAGACATTTCCTATCCTTTACCGGCAACGGGATTGGACTTGAAATTTCAGTGTACGGGCACCTTATCGTGGCAAGCAAGTGGAAGTGTCAGTCAACTACAGGTCAAAGCAGACTACACTAATGAACGATTAATTCTAAGTGCTGATGCCGACATGTATTTGGGTAGTGGGATATGGTTACAAGCACTGGAAGAGCAGCCAATTTTTCATGGAGAAATTCATGCATCGGGCACATATACCTTAGATGTAAATGCACTTTTTAAAATGCCCCACCAAAATGGAAGCACTAAAGATATTGAAGTCCAGGGTAACTTGACATTGGTAAACACCAATGGGCAGTTGCAGCTCACCCAGTTTTCTGCCGCAAGTCAGGTGAATAACCTGACTTGGGAACTGCCCGGAGGAATTGTACTCAAGAGTGCTCATGTTCGGATTTCCAATGAAAATCAGACTTTTTCTGCTGTTATCGGCGGATTGCTTGACCTAGAGGGCGGTCAATCTGTGCAAATAACTACAGCTATGCTATTTCCGAATGTCAATGACCCTACAAATATAAAGATCGACACCCAGGTTGTGATCGATCGACTCAACTTTTTCGATCAGCTATATCTCTTCGAAGGGAAAGTGCAGTTGCGTGTTGCTACAAAACCTCTTTCAGGAACACTTGAGATTATAGAAAGCTCAGCCGGGTTTATCGCAAAAGGCAATCTGAGTATCCATCCGGGATTGTCCGATTTTCACCTGGCCGTTGAGCAACTCGATTCAACCTTTGAATTCAATACCAATGGTTTTGAATTACAACTGCAGTCCGGCTCCATATTTCTCCCCGAGGTGTTCAATCACGGAGGCACCGAGCGGGCCTCTGCCAATATCGGGGACCAGCCGATTAGTTTGGTTTATGAAAACCAGCAGTTGGTTTTTCAAATGGCCCTTGTACTATCAAATTTTGGAATAGATTTTTCCGAAAACGCAGGTCTCGTTGCAAATCTAGAGACGGCAATCTTGAGTATGAGCAGCAGCGAACCTATTCCTAGAATAACGGACGCCAAAGGTCATATTATACTCCCAATTCCGGAGCAAGCCTCCATAAATATAGCTTTCGACAAAGTGACGTGGGATATCCTTGGCTATCCCGATGGGGTGGTACATTTGACCCAGAACATTATTTTTCCGTTAGGTGGCGGGTTCGAACTAGAATTGCTGGGTGGCAGCCAGAATGGTATCCAAACGGGCCTAACGGTTATTCGAAATGACAATGCACAGCCACAGTTTATTCTAGATGGAGCTGTAAACCTTATCCTCCCCATAGATATGCTGACAAAGGAAGAAGGCGATCAAATCTATATAGGCTCTTCGGGCAATATCAGCTGGAGGGCAGGGGAGATGCCCGTGCCTCATCTCGAGGAATTGCGAATCGGAGGCAATTTTCGTTTGGGAGGAACTGGTGGTATCAAGATACAGGATGGGGAGCTCACGGCCGCTGGAATAGAAAATATGCTGAAGCCTTCGAATGACCATCCGTTTCTTTTATTGCTAAGTGGAAAGCTGTTTTTAGGGGATGACGGCCCCGGAGCGGGAATTAATGATGCCAGTTTTACCTTTATAGGTGATGAGTATCCCTTGTTCGACTTTCAGGGTTTTTCTATTAAACCCGGAGAAGAACAGTTAGGTGTTATGGAACAACTTCCGTTGAAAGTTCGAGATTTGGAAGTGGCCTTTATCGAGCCTGATCCATTGCCTGCCAAATTAGACCCTACCAATATTCGCGTTACGCTTAGTGCAGAACTCGAAATACCTCTTTCCTCTGGTAGTTTACTTGGTATGGTAGATGGTATTTCTGTACATTTCAATGAACATGGCATTCCTATTCGAAAAGACGGCAATCCCGGAATTGATATCGAAGGAATCGGAGTAGGAATCGATGGTTTTGAAGCGGGTGGTATGCTCTTGACCGGTGTGGTGTATCTCGGTGGATTGGATGATCCAGAAGATTTGTTCTTTGCGGGAAAGGTCGGAGGAAAATTCAACGGCACGGGCGTGTCGGCCTTATTGGCTCTTGGTATGAAAGGGCCACGAGGACTGTGTCTCGAAGTCAGTGGTGGGTCGGCAGGTATAACCCTGCCCTATGGTTTTTTGCTCACAGGGGCCGAAGGCGGGGTAGTTTTTCCAAATCTGGACGGAAGGGTAAGTAATGCCGACCCATGCGATATTCGAACCTATATTACCTTAAATGATGAAGGCAGGCCCGAACGGACAAATCAAGCTCCGAAAAGTCGGCAGGAAATACCCAGCGACGAAAAAGTCATTCAACAATCGGATGAAGCGACGGTAAGTGAGGGTGCAGAGTTTTCCTGTCCCCAAGGCCAATGTCCTCCTCCGGCCGTTAGCATCATATCACAACCCCATCCTGACAGGCAAAAATACCCTGATAGAGTTATCATAAAGTTTACTTCAATTGATGAGGTCATACTAAATGAGCTGGGAATAACACCTGAATTTTTCGCCCAGCTGGGGCTGACGACTCCAGAAGAAATCGCGGAAGTAACTGTGGGGAACATTTTTAATCTGGTCGAAGAAAATTTTCCCGACCTATCAACCTTATCCCTGACATCTGAAACACAAAATGAAGTAAACGAACTGGCCGGAAAACTAAAAAACGATACACGCAGTATGTTGATCAACCAATTTTCCAGTGGTATTCAACTGGCGTTGATGAATAACAATAGCGTATATGAGGCGGTAAAAGAAATGGCCTATGCCGGTATTCCCAGCCCTGAGACGACCCTTAAGCTAACAGGCACATTCTCCTATTCCGGTATATCTACATTTTTGTCGATTACCGGAGGATTTTCCATTAGTACGGTGATGATACCACAACCTGTGCCCTTGATCAGCACTGTGGGGATTCTTGGTTCTATCAATTTATTGGGCATACCCATGGGGACGGCTAGGCTGTTTTTGAACACTACCGATGCCAGTGGTACACCCTTATTATTACCTACTATTTGTGGTGATGTACATGTCGCTATTGGCCCTATCGAATTTGGTCAATTACGAATGAAATTTGAGGCGGAAGGTCTCACCCAAGGACTGGCCAATGCCAGTGTCACCTTTGCCGAACATTTGTCGGCACCGTTGGTTCATGAGCTGGTGAATCTGGTGGTACGGGAAGTACTAGAGCATCCTGATTATGACCCCAATCAACCTGAAAGTGCTCTTTCATTACTGAGTTTTCAGCAATTGGTAAGCTTCTCAGGCGCGTTAATAAATCTTCCATCGGAGCGAATTACTCCCGAAATCTTGGATTGTCTGATAGAGTTGACCAACAATGCTTGGGAAAGCTTTGATCCAAAATTTTTACTCTGTGGTCAAGTACAGCCCAAAATTTTTGGCTTAGGTCTTGGTAGTGAGTTGACGAGTGCCAAGATTAACATTGACAAAACGTCCTACGCCGCCCAATTTGGTATATCGCCATCCGCAATTCTCAGTTATGTCTTTGGTAGTATTTTCCCTGCCATTGATAAGGCTACCGTGGGCATGGCCTTTAAATTGCCAGACCCTGTAGGGCTGATGAATAAAATGCTGACTACTGATATGAGATCTTTGCAGGAGATGACGGCTTATCTGCAGGAAGGTTTTGAGCACGTTCTAGAAAATGCGACCTACACGGTGGAATATGAATTGACCCCAATGGGCCTAAAGATGGCCGATGCGGAAGCTCGTTTGCTCATGCCCGACTTGATGGATCACCCCGCCTCTCCCAGTAGTACTTGGAAAAGACCGGAAGACCGAACAAATGAGAATTATATTTCGCGTTTGCAGCTATTATTGAGGGCCTTAGATGCTAATGTATTGGCCAATCCGCTTTGGAAAGGTTCTTCAGAAGACTTAAATGTACTTACAGTCAACAATACATATGGATTGAGTTTTAAAAACTATTTCCCACACGGTGGCTTTCTGGGAGCAGCCAAACTGAGCGTTCCACTAGTGTTATTGGATGGGATTCCTCCCCAGTTGATCGCCGAAATGCTCAATTCGTCCGATATGCTACAACGTTTCAATGTGGCCAAAAACATCTTGGAAAACTATATCCTCAAAACAGAAAATATCGGTCAACTGGCCTTTTACGTGCCTTTTCCCAATCCACCAACTTTCACCATAGATGGTCAAGACCCAACACCAATGCAGATTGTCAAAAAAATGCAAGAAGATGGATTTGATTGGTCGGATGTGGAAGCAGGAGATTTGTTGTCTGTTGAACAAGCCTTTTTCAAAGGTCATATTCAAAATGCTCGCTTGCTGGGAATTCCTATTTTTGATGCTAGAGTAACTGCCTATGGACCAGATGCGACTACGAATAGTCCGGGCCTTTTCGAGATTAGTGCTGCCATCCCACAAAACTCATGGCTAAGCGAATTTATCGACAGTGCAGAAATGCGCTTTACCCTTAGCCAATCTCCGGTTCGCCCTGTAGATGAATACTTTAGCGAGCTGCTCGCACTAATGCAATACCATAAGAATCACTCCGGTCGTCTATCTAATACTGGTACTGCCGTTGAAATATTCAGTAATTCTGACTTCAGTGGTGAAAAGCAATTCTTGGAAATAGGTACTTACCGGACCAAAGATTTGAAAATTGGCAATGATCAGTTGAGTTCGATTCGTATTCCTCAAGATGCGGGCTTGCAGGTTATTCTTTATGAGGGAGATAATTTTCAGGGAAGAAACATTGTACTTACCGGCAGTATCAATGGCCTGGGCAATTTCAATGAAATTGTTTCCTCCATTCGCGTTTTGCGCACAACGCCTTTAGATAATTTAGTCGCACTGTTTACCGAAGGGCTTCCCAAAATGATTATGCAAACTGAAGTAGATAAAATGCGCATTCCGGATGTACTAACTAATTTTATTCGGGTGGAGGCCAACACTTCGTTGGCTATTACCGCCTATAGTCCTTTTTACAATCCTAATGCAGTGGGTACGGACCTGAATGCCCAGCTAAAGCGCAATGGGGGTACATGCTTTACCTTTAAATGCAAGTTTGGCATCTCCAATATTTTTGAAGTAGACGTACCCAAGGCTCAGTTTGCCTTACTGCCATTTAACGATACCTCAATATTGCCCAAAATCCTTGGTGAGTTTGTAATCAATAAGATTGATCTTCCCTTTGGTTTAGCCGCGATAGAGCAAGCTAGAATTTATTTCAATAGCGCACCTAAGAAAGGGGAAAACCTTTTAGAGATAAAGGGAAACATGTCACACCTTCCGTTGGGATTGTTCAACTTAGTGCCCTTACGCGGAAAGTGGGTTTCTACAACTTTGACTGTGGGGAATGTAAATAATAGTGGAAATTTTACTACTAGCCTTTCAGCGCTTAGGTTTCAAAAAGCCGGTTTCATAAGATCGGATCTCGCCCTTTATGGTAGTGTAATAAACCAACCAATTAATATTCACTCGGCTGCCATCTGGAATGCTAAAGTTGCAGGTCGAAGCATCGCTCTTTTTGTAGGTGCAATAGAAGTACTTCGACTATCATCCGGTACAACCTTATCGGGTTCAGTAAAAGGGAAGGGGTTTTCCACTGCACTGGTACAGCTTACTTTGCCAGTTGATGTAAAACTTACTGCTTTTCCTGGTCACGCTATTCTCAAACAAAGACTTAGCTCACCGAATGGAGGGCAGGCGACCTTGACAATCAATAGTAATGGTACTTTTTCACTGAAAGCAATTGCTGCACCATTTAATTTCGGCCTAATCCAAATTTCAGGAGCCGGTAATCAAAACTTTGGTGTGCAGATCTCCAACCAGGGCTTCAAACTATCTGCCGGTGCGCAGTTGAACCTTAAAGGTATCACCCGAAAGCCTTATAACCTTAAACAATTTCAGATTCGCACAGATACGACCTTTTCGGTAGTGGCAACGGGAGGGAAAATCGGTATGGCTCAATTTTTTGAAATAACCGGTGGAAAATTACAAGTCAACCGGGGTAATTCGCAAACGTCGATTTCAGTGGTAAGCCCTTCTTTTTATCTATTTCCTGCAACATCTTTTAGCAACCAGCTATCCGTTGGTAATTTTTTCATTAATTCTAATGGCTACTTTGGAATTACTTCAGCAAATCAAAGCATCAATTTGCCGCGCTTAGTAAAGGCAAAAGGTAGTTTCCAATTTAGCAGAAATCAATCGGGAGTGAGCGGAAAGCTGAATAAAGCCAGTGTAAAACTCTTACCACTTAATTTGAATCTGAGTGGAAATGCCGTGATCAGCAGTAATGCTATTCAGATTTCATTGGTTGCCAAAGCTTATAAAGTAAGTGGTTTGATAGACATTAGCCCTGCCTCATGGCAATTGGATTGGCAAAAGCAAAAAAGCTTTAGCCTAAAGGCCATCAGTCCCACTTTGAAAATCCTGAATAAAAGCCTGACACCCCTTGGGCAATTTGTCTTTAACTGTAAAGATGATAGCAGCTTTTTAATTCGTTTTAGTACAAATTCGGAGCTGAATATTTTGTCAGGATTGTTAGAAATAGGGCCAGCCACAGTTGATTTTAGTAAATCCAAGGCTTCCATCTACAATCTAAAACTGCAAGCTAAGGTCAAAGTATTAAAAAATCCAGCCAGTGGGCAATGGATTTTAAACCAAACTACCGAGATTAATCTAGCCAACGGCAATTTCAAAAAAGAGATCACAGCTTTGCGAAATAAAACTTTTGCAGACGTGGGCCTAGCCAAGTTATATTCTAACAGCAGCAGCCGAACTTACCTTGCGAAGAGCAGCAGTAGTTATTATTTTGCGTTTAGCAAACTGAAGTTTTGGGTAATGAACATTGAGAACACAGTATCGGGAAGCTGTACTTCTTCGGGAGGTTTAAAACTAAAATGGACTACGGCCAAAGAATTACAGCTAGGACCATTTCGGCTACCAAGTCGAAAAGCGGAAGTAGTTACGAACCTGAAGAATCGGAGTTTTAGTGTGAAAATTCCTGCTGGTAAATTAAAGGCACCTAATGTGACCGGTTTCCCTACTAGTGGCATCAATATTCCTCAACTCAATATCAACACTAGTGGCGATTTCGTAACCAACTTGAGCGCTTTCGCGATAAATGGTATTAATCTGAGTACCTCAGGAAGTAACAACACCATTAAATTATATGGCAAAGACAAGAGAATAAAGATTCGCAATAAGGAAAGTCTTTGGGGGGCATCGGCAGATTTAAGTTTGGATATTAAGTCTGACGGTGCGGTGAGTGGTTATATCAGGGGATCCTTCAAATTGCGCAATATCACAGTAGGTTCGGTCAAGTTTAGCACCATCAATTTGGGGTCAGTAACCCTAACATACAATGCTTCGCGAAGTGACTATCAGTTTGAAGGAAAGGTCACCCTCAACAATGTGTCAGGGAAAAAGAAGAAGACAACTTTCAAAACTAAGAATGTCTGGAATATTCTAAAAGGCATTTTTGAAACCGTTACCGAAACAATAGTTACTTGGGCGGCTCGAACCTTCAAGATTCGTGTGACGTTGAAATTTGGTTCTGCTGGAAGTTCATATAGAATAAAAATTTTATGATTCTGATGCTATTAATAGTTTAAGACATCATAGACTTCGCCTTCGGCAGCTAGCATTATCGTTATGGCACCGGTGGTGATTTTGATTCATGGCCTTTGATTGAAGGTGATTTATGGAAATTCTATAAAAAGCTCAATAAAGCTATTGAAGCATTATAATATTTAAGTTCAAGTAGGTTGGATGAGCTGGTCAAAGTGAACCACGTGCGCCGGATTAAAGTGAGCATAGCAATAATTATCGAAACTGCTTATATAGCTTAGGCTGCAATGCGTTTTTAAGTGGTTCACTTACACCCGTTTTGGGTGGCTCACTTTATCCGTTTTTTGCACACTTAGCCTGTATAGATTAAATATTTGGCCGACGTTACTTTCATTCGTATATTTAATAATAACTAAATCCTACAACATTTGATATATATACTTACAACAGGTGGTACCATTGAGGGATTGGATTATATGAGGAAATAGCATCCTTAACTTACTGAATTCACAGCCGATCAACAACGGATTTACTTCTTTTTGATTTTGAAAAAATCTTCTAAATACAAAAAATTCCATTCGGCTTCTTCACTCCTTTTGTGATAAAAACGGAGTCTTTCCCATCGATTATTTTCATAGAAAACTATTTCGATAGGATGCATTCCTTTTTTTAGTGCAATCGCACCTGAGGATTCTACTTTGTTTTCGCTGTTATCGAAAAAATCATTGGTTCCAACTGAACAAATCAGTTTGTCATGTATTTTTAAATAGCCAGCAACACCTGCCGTACATTTAAAATAGTACATTCCAACTTCAGTAATTTCGATATACCCAGTGTATTTTATTCCAAAATTATCTTTGTTAATAGCAATACCAACATCGAAATCAGTAACGATTCCTTTTTTTATTGGAGTTAGTTTACTTAAATCTGGAATGACATCCCAATTCCCTTCGTAATAAGCATAAGATAAACCTGGAATAGTCTTTTTAATATTTTCACCATTTAGGAGTGATATTTCTTTATAATATTTTATAAATGGAGTGGTACTTTGACCTTTTTCATTGGTCAATATTACTTCAATATTTGAGGTTTCTTGAATTTTCAAAGTACTCGAAAACTCCTCAGAATTTGAACTTTGATTATGGGTTATTACATTGGTTTTTAAAAGGTTAAATGGGTGTTCAAAAGTTACTGAAGTTTCTTTAATAAACTGAGGTGTTATCGGTTTAAAATAATCTGGACTACTTGGAATTATAGAAAAATCAGATTTTCCATCCAAATAAAAGTCCTTGTATTCTTCCCCTTCATAACTCAATTTCCAATAATATTGCAAAAAGCCCAAATCTTTAAAGTCTATAGGCTCATTCGCTTTTAAAGTTATTTCTAAGATACTTTCTTCGCCAGGCATTAACCGGAGGTTTTTCTTTGCAGGAAATATATCTACTTGATGATGATGCAAAAATGATAGATCTAACTGCAAAGGAACTTTGGCTGTATTGTTGAAATGAAAATAAACAGTACCATCGTCAAATTTTTCACCCTGATTTGTTAAAACAAGATTTTCAAAACTGGTATTACTAAATAAAGTACGAGCCATTTTGGCTGTAGAATCGTTAACAATGTCGTGAGATAATATTCCATCCAATCTCAAATTTGCCATAACAGGGCCGTTGTCGGTCATAGTCATCCAAACAATATGGTCAAATTCACCAAAACGGGTACCTCTTAATCTACTACCACCACCTGTAGTTCCTAATACATAGTAGTTAGATTTTTCTCTTTCTATATGTTGATAATGGTGCTCGTGGCCAGCCATTACGGTATGTTTTCTGTTGTTTAGAGCTTTCTCTATTTTTTCAAATCTGCCATTAGTGTCATATTTCCAAACGGGATGATGAATTAAGACAAAGGTCCATTTTACATCTTTGTTCTCTTCAATAGACTTTAGGGCATAATTAGTTTGTTCTTCTGTAAGATTGTAATCATCGTCATCATTGGAATCTAAAATAAGAAACAATACATCTTTATAAATGAAATTGTAAAAGCGTCTTCCAAAACGTTGTTCCCACTCTTCTTGCATTACGGTATTGGTAATATCATGATTTCCGGGAAGGTAAAAGAATGGCATTTTTAATTTATCTACTTTTAAATTAAATTCATCCCACTCTTTTTGAATTTGATCTCTATTCTCTGTATATCCCTGTATAAGGTCACCAACGCTCAATACAAATTCGGGCATCATTAAATTCAATTTTTCCACCCCGAGTTCAAACACTCCTGCCCGTGCACCGCCCGTATTGTCACTAACTATGGCAAATTGAAAATTTGCTGGATTATTGTAAAATTCAAGATTTGTCCATGGTTTAAGAGGAATATTTACATCTGTTGTGAAGGTGTTTTCATTTTGACTATTAACTGTTAGTGTGAATAGTAAGATGATTATAGAATAAATCAGATTTTTCGTTTTCATCAGTTTATGGTTTAAAATTGAATTATTTTTTGTCTGTAGCTATTTTTCGGTTCTGTCGCATCTGTCAAAATTTACAATAATTTCGTCATAACAAAATAAATATTTAAACTAATCTTCAGGTAATTACGTTTCTTAAGTTTCCAGTTATCTTCTAAAAATAGGCTCAAATATTATAGATGCGACAGAACCAGAATCTGTAAGCGTAGAGAACGGTATAGATTTATCTGTAAAAAAAGATGGTTTAAATACCATAGTTTCAAATGTAGATTTAGAGTTGGTGTTTAACGAGGCCGAAGGACGCCTGACTTCTTACAAATTCAAAAACAATGAATTATTGAAAGATGGAAAAGGGCCAAAACCAAATTTCTGGAGAGCAGTTACAGACAATGATTTTGGAAGTAAAATGCAAATTAAAAATATTGAGTGGAAGAAAGCGCCGTTGTTCTCTGAAGTTACAGAAGTTGTATCAAGCCAGGTATCTGCGAACGAAGTTGAATTAAAAGTAATATCACTAGTGTCCGGTTAAGCAAGGTGCTAATTTAGCGTAGACCTGGATATGACTGGAACAAACGTTCATTGAAATATTTTTCGATTT
>RCND010000947.1_pt1 | contig 16447 bp, 14 predicted proteins | sample 2041351 | NCBI WGS metagenome assembly RCND01 (sample SAMN09708230, study PRJNA481090) | Marine sediment metagenome, whole genome shotgun sequencing project. | biome: marine sediment; feature: ocean; material: sediment; isolation source: Sewage treatment plant 12B marine sediment (STP12B) ... | reverse complement strand
CGACCATAAATCATCGCATTGGATACAAAGAAGTCTACTCTGTCAAAATCTTCATCAATAGCAGCAAAAAATGGTTTAAACCCATCAAGTTCAAGTATGTTTAGAGGATATGCTTTTGCTTTGATACCATACTTACGCTCTAAATCTTTTGCAATTTCATTTGCAATCTCTTCATTAGAATTGTACGTAAATGCTATATTTACACCATTTTGTGCAAACTTTTCAGCTACTGATTTACCAATACCTTTGGTTGCTCCTGTAATAACAAGAGTCTTACCCTTCATATCTGACATTTTACGCTCCTACAATTTTGTATTTTTTCATCACTGTTTCTATCTTTTTCATATTCTCAGAACTTGGTGGAACAAGTGGAAGTCTATACTCTAGTGTATCTGTTAATCCTGCAATATACATGGCAGCTTTGATGGGTATAGGGTTACTTTCACAAAAAAGAACTTTATTGATCTCAAAAAGCTCATCATTGATGGCTTTTGAAGTTTTAAAGTCACCTTTGAGTGCTGCATGAGTGAGTTCTGCTTTCATATCTGGTAATAGGTTTGAAGTCACAGAAGTGATTCCTTTACCCCCACTAGCGAGCATAGGAAAGTCAATGGCATCATCACCAGAGAATACATATAAGTCAGGTATTTTAGCAAGAAGTTCAACGGTTCTTTCAATTGAACCCGTTGCTTCTTTGATACCCATAATGTTTTCTACATCATCAAAAAGTCTTTTAACGGTGTCAGGTAAAATGTCAACACCTGTACGACCAGGTACATTGTAAAGCATAAAAGGTACTTTAACTGCAGAGGCTATGGCTTTATAGTGTTGGTAAAGACCTTCTTGACTAGGTTTGTTGTAGTATGGGCTCACTGAGAAGAGGGCATCTACACCACACTCTTCAGCATGTTTAGCAATGTCTATCGCTTCATGTGTAGCATTACTTCCCGCACCGGCAAGTCCTAATGCTTGAATAAACGATCGACGATTCCACTTGGTGTGTTCTTGATCATGTATATGCTTTTCAGTCTTCGACTGCTTCTTCTTTGGGATATGATGATGACTGTTACACATGATTTTTTATTTAAGTTGAAATTCGGGAATAGTTGCAATGTGCCTTAAAAGTAAAAACACTTGAATTGGGGCTTCGGTCCAGTTGAGATTCCAAAGCCCCTCATCGTAATAATTTTGGGGGATTTCCCATTTAAAAATATCGGTTGCAATTTGGTAATCTTCAATAGTAAATAGTTTTTTAGACATAAAATGGTCGATCACCACTTCTGTTATATAATAAGGGTCATTACTATCGTTAGAGAGATTTCGTGCAAGGTCAACAAAGGCTGAACCCAAGTCATTATTGTAAAGATATGCTAAGTAAAGCTCTAAGAGCTGCCAACGCCCAGTAAGAGTAGAAGGGTTTATCCAGGTTTCATCTCGTTGCCATCCAGAAACATCTGGAGGGTCATAGAGTTCCTGTCCCATTAGTGCAGTATAGTAGACAAGGCCATCGGCTAATGCGTCATCATAAAAAAACTCTGTTTCCTTAATGAAGTCTAAGATAACGTCATAGGGACTTTTTATAATAACACCTAGTGCACGTTCGTCGAAAAAATGTTCACTCTTAAAGAGCTGCTTGAGCACCGGAATTATCTCAAAATTATTAGCAATAAGTAAAGCGGCTAATGGCTGAATGATATTTTGCTCAACAATTTGGTCAACCGCTGGACTTACAAAATATCGATATAATTTTTCACATATATAAAAAGCTAACTCGTTTTCTCTTTCTTGAAAAAGGATATCGATAACATCGTCGTATCCCCATAGCCCAGTCTGACCAAAAATGGTTTTTTCACCGTTGTCGAAAGTGCTATTGTCAAAATAAATAGTATCTCCATAATCGTCCCAATGATTATAGCCTGTTAATGCTCGAGCAGTTTCTAATATATCATCTTGAGTATATCCATTACCTTCACCAAGGGTAAATAACTCAAATAATTCGCGCGCATAATTTTCATTTGGGCTAAAGTTGGTATTTTCAAAACCGTTGAGATATACTAACATTGTGGAACTGATTCCAATAGCTCTTACAAATTCCTTGACATTGCCCAACGCATGCGTTTGTATCGTATTGTAGTATTGAAACAAATAAGGGGGATGACCATAGGCTTCATATTCAGTCACAAAATGATTCATCCAGAATAATGTTAGCCTACCGCGTAAGTCTTCGTTCATAAAATCATTAACCGTTTGAACACGCCATTCTATAACTTGTTCAGGTCTTTCGGTATTATAATCAGCATAATCACTGAACGACCAATATCCCCAATTAGGTGCTGGTGTTGATGGTTGCCCAGCCGCAGTATCTAAAAGATTGTCTATGAAGTCCTCTGGGTTCAGAGAAAGGGCAGCATCAACATCCGATTGTTTTGCGCCAAAACCAAGACGACGATATACATGTTTTACTTTAGATGTATCCCAAGGGTCCTGAACAGTGGGATTGTATGGAATAAGTGTTGCTTCATTACAGGAAGGGGAAATAATTGTTTCCATATTCAATATTGTTTGGATAGTCAGTTAAATGTCTCTAATTTATAGACACTTGAGAAAGTTTGACCTATTTTTAACAAAAAAGTTTGAAGATTATTTCATCTGACGTGTAAATTTAACAAATGGTTACCCCCTTTTCTCTAGTTTCTGGCGATACAATTGGCATAGTCTCCACTGCTAGAAGGATTACATCTTTAGAGTTACAGCCATTAATTCACTTGATTGAAAGCTGGGGATTAAAGTATTTCTTTGGAAAAACAATCGATACCGAATCAGATCAATATGCAGGGGATGATACAACACGAATATTGGATTTTCAAACGATGCTCGATGATTCAAAAGTGAAGGCTATTTGGTGTGCACGAGGGGGTTATGGGACAGTAAGAATCATAGATCAGCTTGATTTTTCAGCATTTATAAAGAATCCGAAGTGGATAATCGGCTATAGTGATGTAACTGTTTTACATTCACATATTCATAGTTTTGGGATAGAAACGCTGCATGCAAATATGGCTATAGACATCGACACTAAAACTGAAGGTACTCGAAGTTCTATTAAAAAGGTTCTCTTCGGAAAAGATTATAAAATAACGTTAGCTTCAGAAAACCTATTAAACAGAAGCGGTGATGCAAGCGGCCAGTTAATTGGCGGGAACTTGTCAATTCTATATTCACTAATAGGGAGCTCTTCAGAATTAATAACAAAAGGGAAGATTCTGTTTATTGAAGATTTAGACGAAATGCTCTATCATATTGATCGTATGATGCAAAGTTTAAAAAGAAGTGGGGCGCTCGAAAATCTTGCAGGACTGATAGTGGGAGGAATGAACGATATGAAGGATAATACGATACCGTTTGGCATAACGGCCGAAGAAATTGTGTTAGAAGCGGTATTAGAATATAATTTCCCTGTTTGTTTTGATTTTCCCAGTGGTCATATAAATGATAATAGAGCATTAATATTAGGGCGAGAAATACAATTGAAAGTAGATAAAAATGAAGTAACTTTAGGGTTTAACCAAAAATAACTCCTCGATACCTGATAAAACTTCAATGGCTTATCATAATGAATTAGGAAAATTAGGAGAACAATTGGCGGTTGACTATTTATCACGAAATGGCTACACCATATTAGAGCGCAATTTTATTTATGATAAAGCTGAGCTCGATATCATCGCTCAGAAAGAAAAAAGAGTAATTGTTGTAGAGGTAAAAACTAGAAATAGTGCCTTTTTTGGGGATCCACAAGATTTTGTAACAAAGGCTAAAATAAAATTAATGGTTAAAGCGGCGAACGAATATGTTTTAACTAATAATATTGACCTTGAGGTCCGCTTTGATATTATTTCTATCATTAAAAATCAGCATATTGAAAAAGTAGAACATTTTGAAAATGCTTTTTATCATTTCTAATTTACATTATTGTATTTGTATGCCAAAAAAGATATAGTTAATATTTAAAGATACATTTGAAGCAAAAACTTGATGCCAAATTCTTTTCAACTCTTAGACATTATTATAATTATTGGGATATGTCAAGGTGTTTTTCTGGCACTTACCCTTCAAAGAATTTCCAATAACAATAGGCAGGCGAATAGCGCTTTGTCATTTCTGATTATTCTGGCTACTATAATGTTAATAGGGCGTTTTGTTTACTTCAGATACTTAAATTATTGGGTATTTCAATGGAGTATATTAGTCGATACCATAGTTTTTCTATTTGGTCCTTTTGTCTATACCTACTTAAGGCGTTTACTCTTTAAAGGAAATGGAACTTATCAAATGGCAAAGTATCATTTCCTCCCGTTCTTGGGGATGGTAATTGTAGCATTATATCTAATTCTGTTTTATAGTCCTCTAGAGTATTATGGTTTATTTACGGATGGAAATTTAACAATTGCTTTTCAAATCATAAGTGCAGTAATGATTCTTTTCAACATCATCTATTTAGTAAAATCTTTTGTGCTGCTCAAGCAATTTAGGCACGATGAAAAAGAAGTGTTTTCATTTGAACAAACTCCTGTAACATATATTAAGTTTTTTCTTTTTTCTTTTTCCACCTGCTTGGGAGCCTGGCTCTTTAGTTATTTAAATTCAGTGTTTTTGGATAATTTCTTTACGTATATTAATTATGAAAGCATTTGGGTTGCTATCCCCGTTTTTATATATGTAATTGGTTATTTTAGTTTAAAGCAACCTGAACTCTTCAGAATTTCAGAGGAACAAAAAATTGTTGAAAAAAAAGAACGCATTTCAGAAATTGAATCAGCGGTTTTAAAGGAAAGACTGGATAGTTTGATGACTAACGAAAGAGTTTTTATGGTAAATGACCTTACTTTAAGCGATGTAGCAAAACAATTAAAAACTTCAACAAATAATATATCCTGGGTTTTGAATACTGTTTACGACACCACTTTTTATGATTTTATTAATGGCTATCGTGTCAAAGAATTTATTCAAAAAGTTGAAAACAAAGAACATCTTAACCATACCATCTTAGCCCTTTCCTTAGATTCAGGTTTCAATTCTAAATCTACATTTAATAAAGCCTTCAAAACTCTAATGAAGGATACACCTAGCAATTTCATAAAGAATCATCGGGCCGCTTAAACTTTACGTCTTATTGTATCCAAACGGTCGACTGACTTTAGTTCTAAAAGTATGTTTGTAAAAAACATAAAAATCAGAACTATGAAAAAATTATTATTCACTTTATTTACAACTTTTTTATGCGCTTCCATCTCACATTCTCAAACAGTAAGCACTTTTACCGATGGAACTCCAGATGATGGAATAGCTATTGACAGTGATGGCAATATATACTGCTCTAATTATGTTGGAGATACTGTTTTTAAATTTACGCCAAGTGGAGACATGTCGTCCTTTATTACAGGACTAAATACACCAAATGGTTTGGCTTTTAATTCGAATGGGGATTTATATGTATGCGACGGACAAGGAGATACTGTTTATAAATACGATGCTGCGGGGAATCAAATAGGGTCATATCCGATTGCAGGTCATCCTTCCGGAATGATTAAATCGTTTGATAGTGAGGATATGATATTTACGACCCTTCAACCGAATAGAATTTATCGCTTATCCACTTCCGGGGTTATATCAGAAATTTCTTCTGCTTCTGGACTCAATGGACCTGTTGGACTGGCTTATGATGACAATGGGGTTTTGTATGTCGGAAACTATACCGATCGAGATATCTATAGAGTACTTGCAAATGGCGATGTTGAGTTTGTCGCGACTGTCCCGACAGATGGGGGTCAATTTCCAAACTTAGGTTTTATTACCTATGGAAGAGGAATGTTGTGGGGAACAACGATGGGAAGTGATAAAATATATACTATAAATCCAAATGGGATAAACGATGTGACTCCTTTTGCTGGAAGTTCGCAGGGAAGTATAAATGGTGATATAACCCAGGCTACTTTTCACACACCAAATGGGATCTTATTCAATGATGCTGAAGATACTATGTACATTACTGATTTTGGATCAAAAAATCTTCGAATTATTTCAGATTGGACATTGGGAAACGATAATTTTGAGTTGAGCGAGGATAAGTTTCGACTTTACCCAAATCCAAGTGATGGAATTTTACAGGTATCCTTAAGCTTAAACCAAGCCTCCGAATATAATGTTTCAATTTATAATTTGATGGGACAGGTTTTATTCTCTTCTGAAGAATATTCCGAGAATGCCACTATTTCAAAAACACTTGATGTTGAATTCTTAGATACTGGCGTATATTTTGTAAAAGTTTCTTCTGAAGGAAATGAAATGTCTAAAAGATTTATAAAGAGATAGGCTAAAAAATATTGTGCTATAAGTCGGCTGTATTTTCAACATACAGCCGACTTTTTTATGTGATGTTTTATAACTAAACATCGAGCTTCCCAATTATTAAATTAGTTGGTCGATTTTTTTGAGAGTAGTTTAAGTACATCATCCAATTCCTCAGGTTTGGCAGTAATTTTTTTGTCTTTATCTAAAATAATATATTTTGGAGTTGATTTAACACCATAACTTTTACCGATTTCATTCTCCCATTTCCCTAAGCCTAAAACATTAATAAACTCTGGGAAGTCTCCAATTTTATTTCTCCAATCGTAAGGTTCATCTTCAATACCAACTGCGATTACTTTATAGGCACCTTTCTCCATTGAAGAAATTTTTGAATGTAACTTCGGCACTTCCTCTAAGCAATGAGAACATCCACTACTCCAAAACACGATAATATAATTCTCTGCCACATCAATTTCATGAAGATTTTTTAAAATAGTTTTATTATCAACTACTTCTTCCCATGAGAAATTTGGTGCTTTATTGCCAAGAGACATGTTTTTGAATAAAGCTAGGCCTTGGACTAAGGCTTCATCGTTCGAGGATTTCGCTAAGGGTATTAAATAGTTTTCGGAAATATAATTCGCAGTCTGCGATCTATCTGCAGCAACAAATTTTCGCCAGAGTTTGATCCATTGCGCTTTCTGAAAAGTTCGGTCACTATCTTTGACCTGTTCATGGAAAGTATCAATGTTATCTTCAATCGCAGCGGTAACATCCCCTTTTCCGGTAAAGCCTATGATATAATTATAGGCATAATCAGTAATAAAACTTGATTCTTGAAGAGTTTTATTGTTTACATCAATGTTTTCAAAATAATTCTTCTTATTATTTTTTTTATAAGTGACAATGTCTTGAGGACTTTCAGGGAAATAAGGCTTATTCGCTTTGATAAATTCTAGCGCAATAGTTCCTTCGGCTTCTTTTTCGAAGCCTTTTTGTAATTCTTTAAGGGTTTCAAACATTGATTCTACGGAGTCATAGCCATCTTGATATCCCTTTGCAATCTGATTTCGAACGGCTCTCATTTCCTTTTCATAAGAAGCAAGTAACAAGTTCTCTTTAGAAATAAGGAATTCTACTCCTTTATCCCGACTGAAGTTTAGTTCAATATCTTCAGTAGCATTATAAATAATATCAAAATTGAAAATATTTTGAGGGACGGCATAAACTAACCGATACATTCCTTTTGTAACACTTGAGTCTAATTGAAGAGTAAAGTTGCCTTCCTCGTCTACTTTGGTATCCGTTTTGTACAAAGCTTTTGTAAGCGATAATTTGTACAACACAGCCCATTTATAATCTTCTGCAGGTGAAAATTTTCCTTTAATAGTGTGCTGAGCTAATGCAACTAACGGAAAAAGGAAAACTAAGAGTAGTATTTTTTTTATCATAATAAGCAAATATAAAGAATCTAAACAACCTGTAACAAATGTCAAGAATTAGACCATAAAATGGGCAATAGCATTTAGAGCGTGTTCAACAGATGTAATATGATCAAAAGTTATTATTAATCGAAGCCCGTTGCGGGTCTGTTTCTCTTTCATAGCAGCAATATTCGAATGACTTTGAGCATATTGCAGTACTTTGGTGAATGCGGGGCTTTGATAAAAACCACTTTCTTGATCAGCAATAAAATAGCCTACTAACTTACCTTTTTTCATAAGGATTCGTTCGAGTCCCATCGAGATTGCAATCCATTTAATACGCACACTGTTCAATAAATCAACTACTTGTATTGGTATTTCCCCAAAACGGTCAACTAAATCTTTCTCAAATTGCTGAAGTTGTTCCTCATTTTCTAAGGCCCCCAATTTGTTATAAAGATTAAGTCGTTCTGTGATATTATTTACGTAATCATCAGGAAAAAGAAGTTCGAAATCTGTATCGATACTGGTTTCTTTGACAAATTTCTTCTTCTCACGTTCGGTGTCGGCATATAGACCCTTAAATTCTTTCTCCTTGAGTTCCTCTATTGCTTCAGATAATATTTTTTGATAGGTATCGAAACCAATTTCATTTATAAAGCCACTTTGTTCACCACCTAATAAATCCCCAGCGCCACGAATTTCAAGATCCTTCATCGCAATATTCAGCCCACTTCCCAATTCACTAAACTGTTCGAGTGCTGTAATACGTTTTCGAGCATCATCCGTCATTGCCGAATAGGGTGGCGTGATAAAATAACAGAATGCCTTTTTATTACTTCTCCCAACGCGGCCGCGCATTTGATGAAGATCGGACAAGCCAAAATTGTTAGCATTATTTATAAAAATGGTATTGGCGTTTGGAACGTCTAATCCACTTTCTATGATAGTTGTTGAAACGAGTACATCAAATTCATTATTCATAAAAGCGAGCATTAAACCTTCCAGTTTTTTACCTTCCATTTGTCCGTGACCAATCCCGATTTTAGCATCTGGGACAAGCCTTTGGATTAGTCCTGTCACTTCTTTAATATTTTCAATTCGATTGTGTACAAAAAAAACTTGTCCGCCACGTGAAATTTCATAGCGAACGGCATCTCTTATTGTCTCTTCGGAAAAGCGAACCACATTGGTTTCAATCGGATAACGATTTGGAGGTGCGGTATTAATTACTGAAAGATCCCTTGCTGCCATTAAACTAAACTGAAGTGTTCTAGGAATTGGGGTAGCCGTAAGAGTTAATGTATCGACATTTTCTTTGATAGTTTTGAGTTTGTCTTTTACAGCGACTCCAAATTTTTGTTCCTCATCAATGATTAACAAACCTAGGTCTTTAAATTCAACTACTTTATTAACCAATTGATGTGTTCCTATTACAATATCTAGTTTGCCGTTCTTCAGCTCTTCCAAAACTTTGTTGCGTTGTTTTGTACTTCGGAAGCGATTGAGGTAATCTACATTCACCGGCATTTCGGCAAGCCTTTCCGTAAAGGTTTTAAAATGCTGAAACGCTAAAATAGTGGTAGGTACTAACACCGCTACTTGCTTCCCATTATCAACAGCCTTAAAAGCCGCGCGAATGGCGACCTCCGTTTTTCCGAAACCTACATCGCCACATACCAATCTATCCATTGGTAAATCGCTTTCCATGTCGCGCTTTACGTCTTCCGTTGAGGTAGTTTGATCTGGCGTGTCTTCATAAATAAAAGAAGATTCGAGCTCAAGTTGCAAATAGGAGTCAGGGTCAAAGGCGAATCCTTTTTGCAATCGCCTTTTAGCGTACAATTCAATAAGATTGAATGCAATTTGCTTTACTCTTGCCTTAGTTTTTTGTTTTAGATTCTTCCAAGCTGCACTTCCAAGTTTATATATTTTAGGGGGAGTGCCATCTTTTCCATTGAATTTTGAAATCTTATGTAGCGAATGAATGCTTAAATACAAAATATCTCGGTCTCCATAAATCAGTTTTATTGCTTCCTGCTTTTTACCCTCAACATCAATTTTTTGCAAACCACCAAACTTACCAATCCCATGATCAATATGCGTTACATAATCACCTACCTCAAGATTTGTTAGTTCTTTAAGCGTAATTGCCTGTTTTTTGGCATAACCGTTTTTAAGTTGAAATTTATGGTACCGTTCAAAAATTTGATGATCGGTATAACAAACATTCCGATTGTCGTAATCGATAAAACCTTGAGATAGGGGAAAAACAATGGTTTCATATTGTTTTACATTTTGGTCCGCATCATCAAAAATATCATGAAAACGTTTTGCTTGTTGCTCGCTACTACAAAAAATGTAGTTCTTGTAACCATCATCTACGTTGGTATTGAGGTTTTCTATTAATAAATTGAACTGCTTATTGAAAGAAGGTTGAGGTTGTGTTTTAAACTGAAGAGAGGTTGCTTCAGAGTTGGCACCAAAAGTTACCGTTGTAAATTCGGAAAGTTGCTTCTGAAGTACATCTGAAGAACAAAATAATTCCGAAGGTTCAGTCATCTTTATTTCTCCTTCTCCCTGAAGAAAGATAGCTGTCGCTTTTTTAAATAGTTTGTCAATTCCTGCATTCAGGATCTCAGGATTTTTTAAAAACACAACCGTTTTTGATGAAATATAATCTAGAAAACTGAGGCGAGTCACAACGGTCGCGGAAGCATCAACATTTGGAATAATTGAAATCCTTTTTAGTAACTCCAGTGATAATTGGGTTTCCACATCGAAGGTTCGAATACTGTCTACTTCATCACCGAAAAATTCAATCCGATAAGGTTCATCATTACTAAAGGAGAAAACGTCTAAGATACCGCCACGGACTGAAAACTCTCCTGGTTCGGTTACAAAGTCGGTTCGTTTGAAATGATATTCGAATAATACTTCGTTTACAAAATCTATAGAAAGACTATCGCTAACTGAAATTTTCAGGGTGTTTTTCTCTAACTCTTTTCTCGTAATTACTTTTTCGAATAAAGCTTCAGGGTAGGATATAATTATAGCAGGTTTTTTACGTGAATTGAGCCTATTTAAAACTTCAGACCGTAACAAAACATTGGCATTGTCGGTTTCTTCAATTTGATAAGGACGACGATAACTCCCTGGATAAAAAAGAACATTTTGGTCTCCCAATAAATTTTCAAGGTCATTAAGGTGATAGGCTGCTTCTTCTTTGTTGTTGAAAATCACCAAATATGGTAAGCTAGTAGTCTTGAAAACAGCAGCAACTACTAAGGATACAGAAGATCCTACTAAACCAGAAATGGAAATATCTCGGCTCCCCTGAGCGGCCTGTGTTGAGCGGCCTGTGCTGAGCTGCCTGTGCTGAGCTGCCTGTGCTGAGCTGCCTGTGCTGAGCGGAGTCGAAGTGAGTCGAAGTGAGTCGAAGGGTTCAGAATTGACAATAGATTCCCCTAGTTTTCGAGTTTGCGAAGACTGTGCGAAAAGCGAAGTAACAAGGGCTTTGCTCATGAATCGGCAAATATAAGCCAGGTCTTTTTTATATAAAACAAGAAACGAGTTTTTCTATATCTTCTTTTGTGTTATAAACATTGGGAGCGATACGAATAGCCTGCCCACGATATGATACAAAGATGTTTTTATTTGAAATTTTCTCTTTCAGAAGCTTCATAGACACGTCATTTGGCAGATAAATTCCGAAAAGATGATTGCCTCTAAAGGCTGCGTCTTCTATGAAATAGTCGTTTTTTTCAAGCAAAGGGAGAATATTCTCCGTGATGGTTTTGCAATACTCCTGAATAGCTTTCGGAGTCCAAATGAGTAGCTGCCTAATGGCTTCTGACAGCATCGGGGTAAATACAAAATTGCTTGATTCACCCATATCGTATCTCGCAGATTTCGGATTAAAGTTTTCATTATAATTTACGAGATTTGAAAAATTCTCGCTGCCCACGTGCGATATCCAGTTGTTTTCTAGAGGAGAACCGTTATGGAATCGCTCTCCAAAATACGCCAGTCCGAGGCCATAAGAGCCCATTAACCACTTATAACCGGCACAGATTAATGCGTCTGGTTGAATTTCAGAAATCGAAAATGGCATTGCCCCTATACTTTGAGTTCCGTCAATAATTAGATAGGCTCCGACCTCATTGGTACGTCGCCGAATTGCCTTCATATCGAAAAGAGTGCCATCGGTCCAATGAACAATCGGCATGGAAACCATCTTTGTTTTCGAAGAAATAGCTTCCAATACGGCCTGATTCCATTTGGCTCCGCGGCCCGTCGCAATCTCGGGCGCTTTTACCGTTTTTATAATAATGCCCTTCTCTTTCTCCAATTCTTTCCACGCGTAATAGTTACTTGGAAACTGCTCCCCTAGGATAACGATCTCATCTCCTTTTTCGAATGGAATGTTCTTAGCAACAATAGCAATCCCATAAGATACAGAAGGGATTATAGCAATGCTTTGGGGGTCTGGAGCTTTAATTAATTGGGCAAAACGCTGTTTTAATATTTCCCTATCGTCAAAAAAGTCATTGCTTTTTATCAGATAAGGGTTTGACTTTTTCAATAGATTTTCGATTCCAATTTTTTCAACTGATTTCATTTGTGCTGACATCGTCGCGCAGTTCAAATAAGTTGCGTCTTCAGACAGACTAAAAAGATGTTTTTGACATTCCAGCATGGGTTAAAGTTATACTATTAGATTGAATAATTTAATAGGAAGATTATTATTGTTGTGCAGTTTTTTTCCGAGGAAATAAATGTTATAAAATGAAATACAAATTTTATATTTGCATTCTAAAATAGAACTATGTCATTTAGAGATTTATTTGAAAGCGGAGAACATAAAAGAAACATTGGACATTTTGCCTCAATCGTAAGGATTGCATCTGTTGACGGTGGGCTTAATGTAGATGAAGAGAGATTATTAAAACGTTTTGCTAGAAAACTTGATGTTACAGATGCAGAGTATGTTGAGGTGTTAAAGAATCCAAAAAAATACCCAGTAAGTCCTCCAAATTCGGCTGAGAAGCGCTTACAGTTAATGCACGATTTATTTGAAATGATTTATGCAGACCACGATATTGATGAAGATGAACTTCACCTTGTAAAGAAATATGCAATCGGGTTGGGCTATACTGAAAAAATAGCGACAAAAATAATTAAACGTTCAATCAAAATATATAGTGGAGGTTTTGACTTTGAAGATTATAAATTTTTATTGAATAGGAAGTAAGAGAGCTAAAGGCTTATAAGCGAATCGATTTTTGAGAATAGCTCTTTTTTAGTATAGGGTTTAGCCAAAAAGGCTGAAGCGCCAGCGTTGATAACTTCTTCTTGTTCTTCTCTCATTGAACTCCCACTAATCATTAGAATACCAAGCTCGCTTATTTGTTTGTTTGGATTTGTTCTAATGTGATCTATAATTTCAAAACCGTCCATGTCTGGAAATTTCATTTTAAGAAGGACTAGCTTATAGTTTCTTTTTTCTAGCATTTTAATTGCTTGAGTTCCGTTTTTTGCGATATCAATTAAATAGCCACTATCATTATTAATAAAGGTTTTCATCATTAACATTTGCGTTAATTCTTCGTTCTCAATAATTAGGAATCTTTTACTCAGCACAATTCCGGTGCCTTTCGGAATGGATTTTTTTTGAACGACCTTTTTTTTGCGCACTACGAAGGGGAGCGCTATTTCATAAGCAGTTCCAATTCCTTCTGTGCTTTCGATTTTAATATTACCATTTAAAAGCTTGACCAATTCTTTAACAATTCTTAAACCAAGTCCTTCTCCTATTGGTTTAATTTCATTGAATGCTAATTGATGATATGAATCAAAAATATAAGGTAAATCTTCTTTTGGTATTCCTTTCCCGCTATCAGAAATAGTAAAAAGTACGGAAGCAGAATGATCTTTTTTGTGCAGTTCTTTAAGAGCGACATTCACAGAAATCAATCCCTCTTTTGTATTTTTGAAGGCATTATCTATGAGATTAAATAGGATTTGATTAAGCCTCGTTGGGTCTCCTAATAGTCTAATTGGCAAATCTTTATCAAAATTTAACTTTAACTCTATTGGACTTTTGTCATATTTTAACTGGAAATGCTTAACAGTATTATTCACGACTTGAGATAGACTAAAAGGAACAATTTTGATCTGAGCAATCCCTTTTTCTATTTTAGACACATCTGCTAGATCATCAAGTAAAACCTTAAGGTGTTTCCCCGTTTTGGCCATTATTTTAATGGTCTCATTTTGCTCGTAACTTAATTTAGAATTTTCAAGTAGTTCCATAAATCCGAGTAAGTTATTAAGCGGATTTCTTATTTCGTGATTTAAATGAGCTAGAAATTTGTTTTTTAAATCTTCCTTTACAATGAGAACCTCTCTCTCAAAGGACAATTTATTTTTAAGTATGGATGCCTCATTTTTTTCCTGAACAAGAGGATGAGATTCTCTGTAGTGCTCTGTAAAATCAAAAATTAGAAGGTAAACATTACCCTCTTCGTGGATTAAATCTACATCGGCGAGGATATTTTTTGAATCCAATTCTAGATTGACGCAGGGAAAATGAATTTTTTCTGAAACGACATCAAACAGTGGAGTAATACCTTCAAAAAAGGGATGAACCTTAGCAATTGATACTTTTGTCTCAATTGCTACAATTGTATCGTCGCTTTCAACCACAATACCTTGTGAATCTAATTGAAGAATCTGAATCTTCGAATCGTATATTTCGTCTCTGAACTTATTAATCCCCATTATAACATCGTGAGTTTAGAAATTTTTATAAAGATATTTTCTACATTATCACCAATTTTAGCGCTTGTGAATACACAGTCTTTAAAATCATCTTGATTGAAAAACTCTCTAACCTCATCAGAATCAATTAAATCAGATTTATTGCCAATTTTACAAATTGGGATGTTTGGATAGTTTTCATCTAAAAAGTTCATTTCATTCTTTATATTTTCAAAAGTCTCGGGACGTGAGACATCAAAAACATAAAGAAAACCTTGGGAGCCAATTAAATAGGACTTTCTGGCCCTCGAAATAGAAGTGTTTCCTTCAATGTCCCAGATGATCAATGTGAAGTCCTCATCGTTAATCTTTAATTCTTTTTTCTTCACGTGAACACCCAAAGTAACTAAGTAATCTTCGCTAAAATCATTATCAACAAAGCGTCTTACCAAACTTGTTTTTCCAACTCCAAAGTGACCCAGTAGTACGATTTTTTTTGACCTAGACATAGAATTATTTGAATTTATAAACTGATATAAAGTTGTGCTTCATTCAATGATAGAGATTCTCATTAATTTGAATCGCATTGATTTGCAAACCAACTACTTTTTTAAACGTTATTAATAAGCGAATTTTGTTTGCGCCCAAAACTGCTTAATGAACTTCAAAATATTCTTTTAAAATACCGTTAATTTCCTCACTAGTAATGTAAGAAATTTCAGGGGAAATGCGCTTAGATAAGCTCAATAGCTTGTCTTCAAGTTCGCTTTCAAAACCCCGTGTATATGTTCCTGATACGACTACTGCCGCATAGAAACTATAGAAATTTTGAATTTGAATAGTGTATAACTCATATTCAATAGCTTCCAAGTTTTGGTTTCCCCCTTCAAACGCGTCTTCAACAAAACTTTTAATTGCAGTTAGCATTCCAGAAATCATTTCCTTATCCACGGTATTTGTATTACTCAAATTTCCTAAAAGAATGCCTGATCCTTTTTGAATAATAAAAACTTCATTAACTAAAGGGGCATCAAGCTCACTTATAAGAAGATCACTTTCTTTAACACCTGCAAAATGCGATCGAAACTTACGTTTTAGAGATTCAAATGAAAAAGTATTGTTTACTTTATTATTTAGATTTTCAGAGAGTAATTTGATTTCGTTTTGAATATATCGTTTTATCATCTTACCCATTATAGGATACAAAGCTTCGACAACTTCATCTTTGGAGTTGGCAATTTGTTCTTTAAGAGTTTTCGTAATCGTTGGGCCTAAAGTCAGAGGAATTTCTAAAACAAATTTTTTAAGTCTATCCTCAAGAATTGGTTCAATTTTTTCAGATAATTTATCCCTTTTTTCAATAGTATCTGCAATTTCTTCAATACGTTGGTGAATGGCATGAGCTACCTGTCTGTCATCAATTAACAGGATATCTCTAAGAAGTTGTAATTTATCTTCTTCTACCATAAACTAATTAAAATTACTGCTAAGCGCTTATTTTTTCACCAAGACTAACTAAGAGTTTTCCTAATTCTTTACGGTCAACTTTCTTTTCTGAAAGTGAATCAGTTTTCGCGTTAATAGCATCTTCAAGATCCGTGATACGAATATTCACATCTGTACTTAAGGAGTCAATAGATTGCATTAGTTCATTTCGAACTTCGTCAATATAGTTTTCGAGCTGCTTTTTTTTATTATCAAGATCTTGTTTTAAGGTCTCAAATTCAGAGTCGTATTGAATTATGTTTTCCCCAAAAATCAGATTTTTGATTGCTTCAATTTTTGAAGCGGATTCAGCCTGCTCATTTGCTGAATCTTCTGTCTTCTTCTTACTCATATAATCGTGTTTAATGTAATAAAGTTAGTTAAAAAAAGTATAAGTTGGACTTTTTTTATTTTTATGCATTTTGCAT
>RCND010000944.1_pt1 | contig 16479 bp, 15 predicted proteins | sample 2041351 | NCBI WGS metagenome assembly RCND01 (sample SAMN09708230, study PRJNA481090) | Marine sediment metagenome, whole genome shotgun sequencing project. | biome: marine sediment; feature: ocean; material: sediment; isolation source: Sewage treatment plant 12B marine sediment (STP12B) ... | reverse complement strand
TATGCCTGAATACCAAAACGGCAACCGCACAGGGAACTTCATTGATGCAAAAGCATATGACATTTCTGAAACGTATGGCAGAGATATTTCGCTATCGAAATATACTATCAAGTTAGATGATGGCAGCGTGGAGATAAAATCTGAGATTGAGCGAATGAAGAGCTTTGCTCCTGTGCCTATTGAAATTAAAGGTGATATAGCAACAGACAGCTTCTATAGCCCTGAAGATAAAAAAATCTACATTCGCAGCGACATTACGGACAGTGAAGTATATACAGGTATAACCAGAGAAATAGTATATGCAAATGCTCATGCAAAGCAAGGCAAAGATTATGACCGTGTTAAGAATCATTTAATGGCTGAAAGTATTGCATATTCCATGGCAGTAAAATACGGAATTGATACAAGAGAGTTTAGATTTGATTACATTCCAGATGAAGTCAATGGGCTTGACGGTAAGGATATATCTGAATTAATCAATCCTATTACACAATCTGCAAGCAATGAGATTAAAAAGGCTGAAACTAATTTAAGTAAGTATAAATCAAAACAAAAACCGTCAATAAAACAGGAGTTAAAATCCCATAAACAGGCGATTGACAGCAACACATACAAGACTAAGCAGCCGACAAAATCTAAAGAGAGGGGCAGATAATATGGAAAACGACAAAGTCGATTTAACTCAAAAGGAGATTAATTATCTTGCTGGTGTGTTATACGATAAAAAAGATGACCTGCTAAAACGCAAGAAAGAAACTCGCATGGTTGATAGCTTGATTGACAAGGTATTAGGTCGAATAACGCTAACGAAAAAAGGCGAAAAAATAGTAAAGCTGTTTGATGCTAACGTTTATTCAGACATCACAAAAGGAGGTATTTTTGAAAACGAGCATGGGCAATTTACCATACAAGAGGTTGATGACGAAAATCACGTTAAAGTAAACGAGAATTGGCATCACAAGTCAGAATTTGAACCTGCAAGCGTTGTTCGATTCAGGGGACATAATAAAGGTATGAAAAGATGAAAAAACCAAATAATCCAACATTAATCACAATTATGTGGTTCTTTTTATATGTGCTGGTAGTCTGGTTTGCAGTTCTGCTGTCAGCTAATTATCAAAGCGGAATATCCATTATTAAGCTTATACCAAAACTTACACAAAGCCTTATTGAGCCGTTTAGTCTAACTATTAATGAACATACATTATCTTTTGTGATGGTGTTTAGTTTATTTTTCGGAATTGGTGTGGCGGCGTATTATTCAAGCTATGCTAAAAGACGTATCGGTGAAGAACATGGCAGTGCATCATGGGGTAACCCTAAAGCTGTATGCAAACGGTTTTCACAGGATAAGAAAATGGACAGGATACTAACGCATAATGTGTGCATGGGACTGGACGGATACAAGCATAATCGAAACTTGAACACGCTTGTAATTGGGGGTTCCGGATCAGGTAAAACAAGAGGTTATGCATTACCAAACATTATGCAATGTAACAGCTCTTTTGTCTGTACCGATCCAAAGGGAGAAATAACTAGAACCATAGGTAATTTGCTTATTAAGAAAGGCTATGAAATCAAGGTGCTTGATTTGTTTAATTTCGCGAACTCAGATAAGTATAATCCGTTCAGATATATCAAAGAAGAAAAGGATGTGATAAAGCTTATTAACAATCTTATTCGTAATACTACACCTAAAGGAGCATCAACATCCGAGCCTTTTTGGGAAAAATCCGAAACAGCACTATTGCAGGCGTTAATGTTTTTCCTATTGCATGAAGCACCGCTTGAAGAACAAAACTTTGGAATGGTTATGACAATGCTTGAGTATGCAGGAGCAAGCGAGGAAAATGAACAATATATCAGTCCGCTTGACTTACTTTTTGTAGCGCTTGAAGCATATAAACCAAACTCTATTGCCCTACGGCAGTATCAAATATTTAAGCAGGCAGCAGGCAAAACAGCTAAAAGCATACTAATATCGTGTGCAGTACGTCTTGCCGCTTTCAACCTAGAGCAAATAAGGACTATGACAAGTGATGATGAGCTGGATATTACAAGTTTAGGCGAAAGGAAAACTGCTTTATTTGCAATAGTGCCGGATAATGATACCAGTTTCAATTTTTTAGTTGGTATGCTGTATACGCAGATTTTTCAAACGTTGTACTATGAAGCTGACCATAAACACAAAGGAATATTGCCCATTCATGTACATTTCATGCTTGATGAGTTTGCGAACGTAGCGCTTCCTGAGGAATTTGACAAGTGCTTATCTACTATGAGAAGCAGAGGAATGTCAGCAAGTATTATCATTCAGAACTTAGCACAATTAAAGAGCTTGTTTAAAGGTGATATTAGCATGTGGGAAACAATATCAGGTAATTGTGATTCACTGCTGTACTTAGGTGGAAACGAGCAAAGCACACATGAATACATTTCAAAAATGCTAGGTAAAGCAACTATTGGTACTCGTAGTTACGGGCACTCAAAAGGAAGGAGCGGTTCATACTCAACCAATAAGCAGATTATCGGCAGGGAGTTATTACTTCCTAATGAAGTAAGAGAAATCGATAACGAGTACAGCGTGCTTTTTATTCGTGGGGCTAAACCTATATGGGATAGAAAGTTTAAACTTGAAAGCCACAGAAGAAACAATCAAACAACAAATGGACAAGGCGAAGCGTATATTCATGTGAAACACACCTTTGAAACAAAAGCATTTAAGGATTTCGATTTTGAAAACGCAGGACACTACATTATCTTAGATTAAAAAAAGAAAGGGATTTAATATTATGAAACTTAAAAAGAGAACAAAACGCATTCTTATCATAGCTGCTGTAATGGCAGTTTTTTTAATGACTGCAACAACTGCATATGCTGATAGTGATCCATTGCAGGTAGTCAACAACCTAAGTGACTTTATCTTCTCAATGATAAGAGCTATAGGGGTTATTCTATTGGGCTTTGGTATTTTACAAATTGGCATGAGCCTTAAATCACATGACCCATCACAACGGGCAAACGGATTTATGACATTTTTTGGTGGTGTAGTGATAATGTTTGCAAAAGAGATTTTAACATTAATCACAGGAGGTTGAGCAACCAAGGATTACAATAATTTGAATCCCTCCGTCTCTATAGAGAGGGAGGGATTCATTATCACAAGACAGGAGGTGAAAAAAATTGTGGATTTTAGATAATTTAGAAAATGCACTTAGAACATGGAATGAAAAACTAGTTGAGATATGGAGTTTATTAACTCAATCCCCGCAAAATTTTCGCGGCGGTGGTATTTGGGATGTTATCGTACAGATAAACGGTGCACTGCAAGCGATTGGATATGCTCTGCTTGTATTATTCTTTGTGATTGGCATGGTAAAAACAACAGCCAATTTGCAGGAAATTAAGCGCCCGGAAGTAGCATTACGTTTGTTCATTCGATTTGCACTTGCTAAAGCTGCTGTTACATGGGGAATGACAATACTCACGAGTATATTTGAGATAAGCCAAGGTATTATACAGACAGCGGCAGGCAGTATTGGAACTGCAACTCAAACAACGCTCCCTGTTGAAATGATAACCGCTGTGAACGATTTAAGCTTTTTCGCAAGCATACCGGTTTGGGCAGTATCGCTTATAGGTTCATTATTCATAATAATACTTTCGTTTATTATGTTGATGACAGTATACGGACGATTTTTTAAGCTATACATTTATGCAGCTATTGCCCCAATCCCATTAAGTACTTTTGCAGGAGAAGGTACATCAGCTACAGGAAAAGCATTTTTGAAAAGTTATGCGGGAGTGTGTCTTGAAGGAGCAGTCATAGTACTTGCGTGTGTCATCTTTTCAATCTTTGCATCTTCTCCACCGGCTGTAGACCCAACAGCGAGTGCGGCAACAATCGTATGGGCATATATGGGCGAGTTGATTTTTAATTTATTAGTTTTGGTTGGTACTGTTAAGATGGCAGATAGGTTGGTTAAAGAGATGATGGGTTTGTAATTTAATAATATTAGATGTAGTATTTTCTTAAAAGTTGGGAGAGAGTCGCAATATGAAAAACAATAATCTTAAGTATCATTATACTAATATTGAAGCGTTGGTAAATATACTGAAATCAAAGCGTCTTAGATTAACACATTGTAGAGATTTAAAGGATACTTCAGAAGGAAAGTATATACTAGATAAACTTAAAAAAGATTTACAAGAATATGATCAGATTTATGAAGCAATGACATCAAATTTTTTCGTAGGGTGCTTTTGTGAATATGGTGATTTTCAAAGTCTATGGAATAACTATGGTAAGGTTAATATTGGTTTTGATTATAAAGAGATGAATAACGATATTAAATTTGTTTCAGATGAGAGTGGAAAATATCATGATACAAGTGGGATCCAATTTGGGATATGTAATTATACTTCTAGTGAAGATGAAACATACAAAAATGTATTAGAATTTGTTAAAAAGAAATTAGGAGATATAGATTTTTCTAGTATTCCATCTCAACAATATGCATATGTGTCATGTAATCTTTGCTTTTTTCTTAAACCAATAGAATATAGAGAAGAACATGAATATAGAATTGTATCGCATTTATGGAGCAGGAAACCATTTATTTCTGAAACAGGTAAGAAGTTTGTAGAGTTTCAGTTTTCGGCAGATAAAGTAAAAAAAATTATGATTGGTTCATCACCAGAAAAAGAGGACTATAGAAAGCAAATAGAGCTTATTTTAAGGGAGTCTAATGAATATAAACATGTTGAAGTTTTAGAGTCAAGACTAGAATATTCTAATTCTTAATTGATCAGTGTTGTACATATCAACCAATCAACATGGTAAAAGACGTTAAATAACTATTATAATAATTAAAGCGCAGCAATGTGCTTTTTTAGAGTGGAGAAAAAATGGAATAACTTAAAAGAAATGAACAAAACTCCAAATAGCTAAGTAAGCCTTTGATAAAGGTGAAAAACAAGGTTTTGTTCATCAGTCAAAAAATATACAAAACCCCTAAAATGAACAATTGAAAATAGTATAGTTTTGTAGATTTCATACTACTATTAGTGAAACAATAGTTTTGCAGATTACAGTGCAAGTGCAGTTAGAATAAAGAAGAGAAAAGACCTGTTGAATAGCACAAGTAGCATCCCTGAAAGTTGAACGGAGCGTAGCGAAGAGAAGCTTTCAGGGATGCTGTGCTTTCAGTTTACCCCTTTCGCTACCAGTTAAATCCATCTTTTGTTAATATATATTGGAGCAAACAGCTCAAATATATTAATAGGAGGTCAATATAATGACGATTGATGAAAAATGGTTAGAAGAATACTGCAAAGGGTTAAGGTATTGCATTACGAAACAACAGAAAAAGCATATACTTTCTTTGTACACAACCGAACCGGACGAAAAGCACACATGGAGCGAACAGGACATCTGCGAACAAATCAGAAGAATTTTAAGAGATGCAAATGCTATATATCCTGCGAACAAGGCGGTGAAGTATGAGTAATGTGCTTTTTGAAACAGAGGATATAGCAAGGTTACAATATCGATATGCAGTATATGAACACAAATTAATAACAACAGATAACCTTGTTTTTTCAAGATCATTAATAGTGATTAAAAACTGCTACAGAGTAATAATACATTTTACAGAATTTCATAAATATGCAGAGTCGTTTTTAGGTAAAGGTAATATCACTAAACCAATTACATCAGACAGCAAAGCAAGGTTACACTATGTTTGCTCAATGTTAAATTACATATTTCGAGATAACTACTCAAGATTTAAAGCAGACCATGTTTTCCAAATCAATATTAATATGCTCGAGTGCTTTTTTAATGACTATGCAACAACGAAAGGACGAAATAATAAGTACAGAAGCTCGCAAAGTATTGAAAAGTGTATATTTACAATAACTGATTTTTTTCAAAATTTAGACAGGGAGTATGGTGGGTATTTATCATTAAAAACTAATGAATTATACGATGAAAAAACTGTAATAACAGCACGTGGAAAACTAGTGAAAAAATACATGCCAAGATTTAGAATAAGAACGATGCCACAACACAATAAAATATTTCGAGATATACCTACAAAAGTGTTAGAAATACTGATTAATCTAGCATTCATACATGCAAAAGGTATTGCATTTGCTCTTTGTTTACAGATATTTGCTGGTTTACGTCCAGGAGAAGTTTGCAATGTAAGGCAGGAAACTAGTCCCTTGGGTTGTGGAATAGTTCAAACCATAAGTAACAATAGAGTTCAAAGGGTAGATATTGATTTGACTAAAGAATATATGTTGAGAAGTGATGGAATTGTCTGTGGAAGAATAAAAAAAGAAAGAATACAGCGAGTTCATCCAACTTTCCTTAATGCATTTAGTAAAGCATATAAATTCCACAAAAAATATCTTAGTGCACATTCATATGAAGAAGACTACTGTCCAATGTTTGTCAATAGCAAAGGAACAGCAATGACTTACTTTAGCTATCGCAAGAAATTTAAAGATTTATTAACAAATCATTTGAGACCATTGCTTTTAAACCATGAGGATTCAGAGTGTCGAATATATGGTCAATTATTGTATGAACACTCACTAGGGTTACATGTATTACGTCATTGGTTTTCTGTACAACTTGTTTTAATGGGTGAAGATATTGCCCAAATTCAGTATTGGCGAGGAGATTCAGATCCGCAAAGTGCTTTTGAATACTTGCAAAATAAAGGTGAATTACTAAATGAATTGGCATATGCAAATGAACAATTTTCAAAATTAATGATTAATTGGGAGAATGGCGTATGACAAAGAAATTATCTAAAACAAATCATACTGTTGGCATTTTAAAGGTAATAAGTGAAACTGGACTGAGCAAAAAGGAAATAATAAAACATATTGAAAAAGGTAATATAAAAGCCAAACAAATAAATGGAAATTTAGCATTTGAATATACTGAGCTAAAGCGTTTAATAAGAAAGAATCAAACACATATTGGAATTTGGAATATGGTGAATGAAATATTAAATGATAAATCCGTTTTTTCAATAAATAAGCCTACTAATAAAAAAGATTTCTTAGATTATCTAGAATTAAATAATTGGTTTGGTGTAAATGCGATTTCATCTGAAGACGTATATTTTTCTGATACAAAAGGTGAAGAATACTTTGTTAAAAGATCAGATGCTGAGAAAATGCAAAAACATGTTGAACTATGGCTTCAATCATATGGTTGTAGCGATTCTGTTAAAATGCAATTATTGCTTAAATGGCTGAAGGATAAATATCCTAAGACTCAAAAACTAATGTGTGAGTTCATTCTAGAGAGAAATCCAAACACTAAAACCATGTGGATATTATTGGATTATCTATCTTTGAAGTTAGGTAATGAGATACTAGATATAGATGAAGAAGGAATAGAAATTATATCCTCAAGAATAAGTCAAGAATTGCCTTTAAACTCTGCGAAAGTTTTTGCTGAATTCATGCTTTACCTTAAATCAAACAAATATATGTCCAACGGATGGAATTATCACTACGGTACAAGAAGCAGTTTAAAATATAATAATGCATATAGTATGACAACATTTCTAAAAATGGCATATATAGTTTTTAATGATGAAATGTGGAGCGAAAATAATCTGCTGGCTAAGGCGTTCAAGAGTAAAAAACATGCTAATTTGTGGGCTTTTGTTTCACTTCACTTTATTTGTGGTTGGCGTAGTACTGATATTATTAGGTTGCCAAAACCAAAATTAATCCAAAATGGTGCAATGATTCGAGAAAAAATATTGAAAGGTGAATACAACACAGACAACGTCATCTCTGAAATTGAATTAATACTTAAAAATATGCCTTTGATAGCTAATAAAACCAAGTCACATAAAAGTGTTTCAGAATTAAAAATATTCTTTCCAGAAGGTCTTCGTAAACCAATGGGAGTAATACTCACAGTAGCTGCATCATGGTGTAATGATGTACCAGAATATATGCCTTTTCTTGAAAGAGCTGGCAACATTCCAGGTATTAAAAGTTTCTTTGGTATAACTTTTTTCAATCTGTGCGATAACAAAAGGTTTAGTACTCGCCGTGCTAATAAGTCATATCTACAAGGTATTGAGAAAGTAGCTGATGACTCTCACCACAAAGCTAAAGGATATATGCTAGCAGCACTTGCTCGTAGCCACAAGGGTGGAATAGAAAAGTTACCCGAAACAACTAACATTTATCTTAAAGATGCTAATTTTACTGGGTACACACCAGAATTCATCGCAAAGGAAATGTTTGAACGTGGTGTGTTTAGTTTCATTCCTTCAATTTTGCTAGAAATGTATTCTGATCAAATATATAAAAAATTGCATGTTTCTGCTCAAACTGAAATGATAACCAATATAGGGGTATCAGCTACAAGCATAGAGAACATAGCTGGACTAACGACTAAGTCAGTACATGCAGCCAAAGAAGCTGTATCGAAGGTAATAAATAAACCTGAAGAAATACGAGGAAGCATATCAGAAATATTACAAAACATTGCTTCAGGTAATGCAATGAGTAAACAAGATGATTGTATGTGTCTTTTAATAGCTGCTAACTATCCCTGCTGTGAACCAGAAAGAGGTTGTTGCATTGGTTGTGACTATGAAATATATACTAAAGCAATAATACAATACTTAGTAAAAGAGTATAGAAGATTGTCTAATAGAAAAAAGACTACTTCCCATAAAGAAGCTATACGTTGCTCTAAAATACTAAAAACTACAATAATGCCAGCACTAACAGAAATAATAACCTCAATTAAAGCGGTTGACCCTTCATATAACGCTGTGCAAATAATACAAGGAGTTCTAAGTGATGTTACAAACAAAAATTAATTCAATAAATGATGGTTTTGAAAGAAGATATATAGTTACAGCTATTGATGATAGTGTAATGAAACAATCAGAAGAAATCTTTTGCAGATATAATAAAAATGGAGTAATTTTAAATAATAACTTTTCGGATAATGTATGGGAGCTAACTAATCAAGTCAGTACCGTATCATTCAACTTTAAGTATAGTAATCTTAATTACCATAAAAACTGCAAACAATGGATAGGTTGTTCATATGAATACTTTCTGAATTCTACAAAAATATATGCAGTGTTAAAATTAGGTAATAATTCGTTGCTAAAAATACAAGAAATGATTCGTGATTTCCATGATCTACTAAACTACTCATATGAGGATATCTTAAGCAAAAAATTAAAATATTCCGAATCTATCTTAGAATTGTTAAGCATATTTCCGAATACTTCCCAAACAAAGGATTTAGTAATTGAATCAATAGAAGATTTAAATGTTTACAGGAGAAAGAATAAAAAACAAAGATTGCTTTCGAATTTCGATACATATTTTACATTCCATGATAAAATGCACACCTTTTGGAGTAACGCTACTGATGAAGTCAAACTTCAATATTTTCCAATTAGGATGTGGTGGACCTTAACTTCAATCTTGCCACTAAGACCTACAGAATTTCTTCTTACACCACGAAGGTGTATAGAGTATCGGGAAGACAAATGGATTTTTACAGTAAGAAGGACAATCCTTAAAGGTGGATACAGAAAAAAAGCATATCGTATCAATGAAGATTATGAATTGAAAAAGTATACAATAACCCAAGACATGGCTCAGGAGATACTAGAATACTTGGAATTGACAAAAAACATGCTCAAGTCTAAGTTAGGCACACTTTTTGTTCAAGAACCCCATAATATATTAGTTGGACAAAATGTAATGAATAAAAATCGTTACTACAGTTATGCCAATTTAAGTACATGTTTGAAGAAATTCCAAGAGCAATATATAGGAATACTAAAAGATGAACAGAGTTTGATTAATCTTGGTGATACAAGACACATTGCAATGATTAACCTAATAATCTCAGGTGGATCACCAACAATATGTAAGGAACTTGCAGGTCACAATGATATTAATATTAGTTCACATTATTATTCAAACATCTCAAAATTTATTGAATGTGCTACATATGAAGCGTATAAAAAGAGCTTGAATAATACAGCAACTATCCGTAAACATCGTTCTAAAACATTAAAATTAAATTCTGTACAAGTAGATGATGGATATTGTGATTCGTCTAAATATAGAGAAGGCAGTATTGATGACTGTATTAAACATATGAGCAGTAATGGTGAAATAGGTAATTGTCTTGAATGTCCATATCTTGTTGATGGAAAACATGGAATGTATATTACTTTTTCTAATCCAAAAGAACGCAAAAAACAAGTTGATGAGGATAGCAAAATGTTAATGCAAGCAATTGATAACGTAAGAAAGGGTGCTGGATTTACTGAAGATATTCAATCTGCATTGCTACGATTACAATATAGTAGCACATGGTACAGCAAGTGTTTGCAGAAAGAGTTAGAGGTGACTAAAGATGGCAAGACCACGTAAAATGAAAACAGATATGATGTTAAAAATAGTAGATGATTTTTTTAATAATATAGCAGATGGAAATACTTCGATGTTGAAATACAGCTTAATAACTGAGTATGCTATTAAGCTAGGTCATTTGGTAGCTGCATATGATTTTAGAAGAAATGTTAAAGTGCGAAACAAAATAGATGAGTTCAAAAATACTAATGGAGCATTTATTGGCTCTAAACCAATGGTTTACAAAAACCTTAATGTTACTGAGTTTCTGAATAATAACAGAAATGTTGAGAGATTAAAAAAGTCATTGTTAGAACTGGATGTTTACTGGAGCAGTATTTTTGAATATGCAAATAAAGTCGTTGTTAAGAACAAAAAATTAGTAAAAATTAAAAGAGAGTTAAATGCACATATTGATGATTTAGTTATTAAAAACAAAGTATTAACTGACAAAACCAAGAAGCTTTCTACTGAAAAAAGGCAGTTGGTGCTAGAAAACAGGTATCTAAAAAGAACGCTGAAAGAAAATCTTTACCCAGCTTTGGCTAATGAAATTCTTAGAAGTAATGATATGCACATAAAAGATGAATGCGCCATATCCGATGAAACTATTGGTAAAATGACAGATATAAATAATATTAAATCTTTCAGTGAAATAATTAAACAGGATGATAAAATGATTTCTGATGAAGAAGTAATTTTAAGTAAGATGTGGGATAATTGTGATGTCTAAACGTAAATGGTTATCTGATAATACAGAATTAATGTTTCAATGGGACTATGAAAAGAATATTGATATTTCTCCATCTTCTTTATCAGCTGGTTCAGGATGTAAAGTTTGGTGGAAATGTGACAAGGGACATTCATGGAAAGCTACTGTTAACCACCGTTCGCATGGAACAGGATGCCCTTACTGTTCAGGTAGAAAAGCACTAAGTGGATACAATGACTTAAAATCACTTAATCCTACATTAGCAAGTGAATGGAACTATGAAAAGAATGGTGAACTACTACCTGAAAATGTATGTTCTAGTAGTTCAAAAAAAGCATGGTGGATATGTAAGTATAATCATGAATGGCGAACTACAATTGCATCTCGAAATAGTGGTGGTCACGGATGCCCGTACTGTGCTGGACAAAAAGCAATAACAGGTAAAAATGATATTACTACAATTAATCCAAAGGTAGCAAAAGAGTGGGATTATGCTAAAAACAAAGGCGTATCTCCACAAAATGTCTGCTATGCATCTAACAAAAAATACTGGTGGAAATGCAGTAAAGGACACAGTTGGCAGGCTACAGCTGGATCACGCATGAGTTCGGGATGTCCATACTGTGCTGGAAAGCGGGTAATAATAGGATTTAATGATCTTCAAACAAAAGCTCCCCATATTGCAAAGCAATGGGATTATTCAAAGAATAATACTACACCTGATAGCGTAATGTCTTGTACTAGCAAATATGCATGGTGGATTTGTAAAAATGGTCACAGTTGGAAAGCTAAAATATCTAACAGATATTCACTTAACCGAGGTTGTCCATATTGTTCTGGATATTTAATTCAGCAAGGAATTAACGACCTTGAAACTTTGAATCCAAAGCTTGCAAAAGAATGGGATTATTCCAAAAACAATCCTCTAACACCTAATCTGGTTGCAGCTAATTCTGGTAAAAAAGCATGGTGGATTTGTAAAAATGGACATTCATGGTTAGCTTGTATCCAAAATAGAAATAAGGGGTATGGATGCCCATATTGTGCAGGTCAGAGATTAATTAAAGGTGAAAATGATTTACTTACTAAATATCCTAAAATTGCTCTGCAATGGGATCATTCAAGGAATAAATTAAAACCTGGTGAAGTTCAGGCATTCAGCAATAAATATGTATGGTGGATTTGCAAAAATAATCATAGTTGGAAAGCTGTTGTTTGCAATAGGACTTTGCTTGGTCGTGGATGCCCATATTGTAGTGGATATAAAGCGATTACTGGCGAAAATGATTTGGCAACTTTGTTTCCTGAAATTTCTAAACAATGGTTCTATGAAAAGAATGGAGCATTAATACCAGAAACTACAGTAGCTAAGTCAAAGAATAAAGTCTGGTGGACTTGTAGTGAAGGGCATAGTTGGAAGGCTACGGTTGCGAGTAGAAGTATAAATGGAAATGGGTGTCCTTGCTGTTCAGGCAGAATTATATATACACCACATCTAATTAAATAAAGGGGGTGAGAATTGCTAAAGACTATCTAATAAAGGTAGTCTTTTCTTGAGTTTAATAACTCGAAGGGGTAAATCGAAAGGAGTTGAAAAGCTGAATAACTATTGTTCATAATCTACAAAATTTAGCTGTTTTTACAAGTAAGTTTTGTATGAAATATTATTAAAATGAACATAACCCCTTATAAAAAATTTTTCAGTTACAATGGAAGTTAAAATACCAAGAGAAGTTAGACAATATAAAGAAACAATATTTTTCGGACTGTCCATGAGGCAGTTTTTTTGCAGTATGGTTGCAGTAGGAGTAGCTGTTTTAGCATACTTTGGATTGCGAGAATACTTGGGCAATGAAGGTGTTTCATGGGTATGTATATTAGGAGCATTACCAATTGCTCTCATAGGCTTTCTAACATATCACGAGATGACACTGGAGCATTTTGTTTATGCCTATATAAAGTCCGAATGGCTTATGCCAAAACAGTTACATTGTCAATCGGAAAACGTTTTATACAAGGCGTATAAAGAATATGCTGTAGAGAAGAAACAACAGCAGGAAATGCAAAAACGAATTGATATAAGAAAAAATAAAAAGGTAAATTTAAAAGATTCCACTGGTAATCAAAAAGCAATTAATAAAATAACTAACAGGAGGATAAAAACAACATGTCAAACACATTCAAAAAAATAAAACAAGCGGAAAAAGAAGGACTAAAAATCCCCAAGAATGTTCAACAAGCCATTCCCATTGCGAAAATATATGAGGATGGCATTTTTAAAGTGGGAAACAACTATTCAAAAACAATGAAGTTTAGTGATATAAACTACCGGGTAGCAAGTAAAGATGACCAAATGGATATGTTTATGAAGTACTGTGATCTAATCAACAGCGTTGATAGTGAAGCGGTTATGAAGATAACAATTAATAACAGACGGCTCAATCAAAAGGATTTTAAAAACCGTATTTTATTACCTAAAAAGGACAATAAGCTTGATGTATATCGCAGAGAATATAATGATATGCTGCTTGATAAAGCCACTAAGTCATCTAATAGTATGATTCAAGAGAAATACATCACAATATCTTCTGCAAAGAAAAATATACTAGAAGCAAGAACTTTGTTTTCCAGAATAACCACCGGAATAACATCACACATGAATAAGCTATCAAGCAAGACGGCTGAACTTAATGCAACCGAAAGATTGAGAATATTTCATGACTTCTATCGTTTGGGTGAAGAAATAGATTATAGTTTTGACCTTAAGCAGACCATGAAAAAAGGGCATAGTTTTAAAGATTATATCGCTCCTGACAGCATGGAGTTTAACAAAAACTATATTAAGATTGGAGATAAGTATTGCCGCACTTTTTATATGCGTGAGTTTGCGAGTTTTATTAAGGACTCTATGATAACTGAGTTTATGGAATTACCAAAGAATATGATGCTCTCTATTGATATACTGCCGATACCAACAGATGAAGCTGTGAAGATTATCAATAAGCTGATTTTAGGAACAGAAACAGACAAAGCGAGATTCACTCGCAAACAAAACAATAATAATAACTTTACTGCTGATATACCATACGATTTAGAGCAGCGTTCAAAGGAACTCCATGAGTTTATGGACGATTTAACGAGCCGTGATCAACGGATGCTGTTTACGACAGTTACAATCGAACTAATGGCAGATAGCTTAGAAGAATTGGACGAGGACACCGAAAGCATCCTATCCATTGGCAGAAAGCATATATGCCAGTTTACGAGTTTGACCTATCAGCAGGTAGAAGGTTTGTATACTGTTCTTCCTTTCGGACTGCATAAATTACCGTTTAAATGGAGAACGTTAACCACCGAAAGCACTGCTGTTCTTATGCCATTTAATACTATGGATATACAGGATGTGAGCGGTATCTATTATGGACTAAATGTAATCTCAAAAAATATGATAATTGCAGATAGGCGAAAATTGCTTAATGCAAATGGGTTTATTCTTGGTGTCTCAGGTAGCGGTAAATCATTTAAAGCGAAAGAAGAAATGACAGCGCTCATGCTTCGTGATGACGTTGATATAATAGCAATTGACCCAGAAAATGAATATACTAGCTTGTTTTCTTCAATGGGCGGTGAAGTTATTAAAATATCAGCAGGTTCAAACAACCATATAAATGCAATGGATATGAGCAGCAGCTATGGTGACGATGAAAATCCGATTATTCTAAAGAGCGAGTTTATACTCTCTCTTGTAGAACAACTTGTGGGTACGGGACAACTGAACGCAAAAGAGAAGTCTTTGATTGACCGTTGTACTGCTAATGTTTACAGAGATTACATAGCCAATGGTTTTAAAGGCACACCTCCTACGTTAAAACATTTTAGGCAAGAGCTGTTAAGGCAGGACGAACCTGAAGCAAAAGAGGTTGCACTTGCAATTGAGTTGTTTACCGATGGTAGTTTGAATACGTTTGCCAGACAGACAAATGTTGATGTGAAAAGCCAATACCTTGTATACGATATCAAGGATTTAGGTAAGCAGCTTAGAACAATTGGTATGTTGGTAGTGCTCGATAATATATTCAACCGCATTACTGAGAACAGAGTAAAAGGACGTATCACATTCATTTATATTGACGAGATTTACTTACTTTTTCAGAATGAATATTCATCAAATTTCTTATTTGAATTATGGAAAAGGGTACGTAAGTATGGAGCTTGTGCGACCGGGATTACACAAAATGTATCAGATCTTCTTATTTCACATACAGCAAGGACGATGCTTGCAAACAGTGAATTCTTGCTGTTGATGAACCAAGCACCAACAGATCGTATTGAACTAGCTAACTTGATCAATATAAGTGAAGCACAGCTTTCCCACATCACTGATAATGAAAAAGCAGGAATAGGACTTCTTAAATATGCCGGTAGTATTGTGCCATTTGAAGATGATTTTCCGAGAGATACAGAGCTATATAGGCTTATGAGTACGAAGATTGGGGAGTAAATCTTTGCGGAGTAAAGTAATTGATATTTTACTCCGCAAAATAACTATATGAAGACGATTTGTACACATCCTGGTAAAAGCAGGTAATTGTTGTCTATATGTGAATAATTTTATTATGTGTACGGTGGTAATCAAATATCCATTAAGCTACAGAAAATTAATAGAAATGATGTGTGAGAGGAGAATAAAGGTATCTCATATGATAATAATAAGGTGTGTGCACCAATATTCACTAATTATTGAAGAAGGAATAAAAAAACATATAAACAAACCAACGATTCTAGGAGAATGGATGAGACTTATATTAAAATAAAAGTAAGGAATGCATATTTATATAGAGTAGTTGATTCAAGCAGAAATACAATTGAATTATATTGTCAGAGAAGCGAGATAAAGGAGCTGCTAAACAATTCTTCAAAAAGCCTTAAAAGCTAAATATAATCAATACTCAAGAGTTCTTACAACAGATAGATATCCAGCAACAGAGATGGCAATACTTGAAGAAAGATATTATAGAGATATAAGTTGCAGAACAGAACATCGAATGTGCAAATATCTGAATAATATAGTTAAGGAGGATTACAGATTTATAAAGAAGATAGATCCGATGCTTGGATTTAAGACACTAGAGTCAATAGTGAAGACAATACCAGAAATAGAAATTATGCATATGATAAAGAAGGTACAAGTCAAATGAAGAAGTTATGTTAATTCTGAGGTGTAATTTACTAGCAGGATAACGGTGTTTGTCAAGATAGTTGTCACTTTCCTTGTTCCTATCCAATCCTTTCTTTTACTACTTGATCACTTGTTTTTTCTGGATTAAGCC
>RCND010000941.1_pt1 | contig 16494 bp, 8 predicted proteins | sample 2041351 | NCBI WGS metagenome assembly RCND01 (sample SAMN09708230, study PRJNA481090) | Marine sediment metagenome, whole genome shotgun sequencing project. | biome: marine sediment; feature: ocean; material: sediment; isolation source: Sewage treatment plant 12B marine sediment (STP12B) ... | reverse complement strand
TATGAATATGCTAGTTGGTATGGCTGGTATGATAAAATGGAAGGTGAGAATGGTGAGCGCCCAAAACACTTTTATGTTGATTGGTCAAAAGATTCCAAATGGATTTCGACAAGTATTGTTGATTTGCGAAACGCCGAAAAAATGTACTTGCTTGATTACAGTATTGACACCTTGTTTAAACCAAAACTTCTATCATATTATCGAGGATCACCTGGCGATACCGCTATGGTTCATATAAAACCAGTGTTCTTTAATATTGAAAGCAAAAAACGGGCCGAAACAAACCTTCCAATGAACACACATATCAATTCGGTGTCTGTTCAATGGTCAGAGAAATCGGGAGTGATATATGCAAACTATCAAGAACGTGGTTTTAAAAAAGAGTTTATAAAAGAAGTAGACTTAAATAGCAATCTGGAGAGAACCTTGATTGTAGAAGAGAGCAATACCAATATTGATAATTTTAGATTTTGGATATTAGAGGAGCAAGGGAAAATCATTTTCCTATCGGAAAGAAGTGGTTGGCGACAACTTTATGCTTTCGATATTAAGACACAATCAACAACTTCAATTACAAATGGTGATTATTATATTAACGGCGTAAGTCACTTGGATAAGGAAAATGGGGTTATTTATTTCAGGGCTTCAGGGAAAGAGAATGGCAATAATATCTACCATCAGCAACTTTATAAAGTCGACCTCAAAGGCAATATGAGTCTCTTGACTCCTGAAAAAGTGCATCATCAAGTGTCGTTCTCTGAGGATGGACAGTATTTTACGGATAATCAGTCAACCATCAGTACTCCAACAAAAACAGTTTTACGTGAATCAAAGACTGGTAAGATATTGACAAGTTTAACTGAAGCCGATGTTACTCAAATAAAGTCCAAGGGATGGACAGCACCTGAAGTTTTTGAACTTACAGCAAAAGATGGCAAGACCACTATCTATGGTGCGCTATGGAAGCCGACTAACTTCAATACTAATAAAGTATACCCAATCATAGATGCCGCATATACTGGGCCTCATACGCAAAGATTCCCAAAATCATTTAGCGGCGTGTTCAATAATCAATCTTTGGCAGAATTGGGCTTTGTGGTAATGCAAGTTGACGGTTTGGGTACTTCAGGTCGCTCGAAAGAATTTCATGACCATTCTTATAAAAATATGGGAAACAATTTAGAAGACCATGTTCTTGCCATTAAGTACCTAGGAGAAAAATACAGTTGGATAGATGCCAATAGGGTAGGAATTTTTGGACATTCCGCAGGGGGATATGATGCCGGAAGGGCCATGTTGGCGTTTCCTGAAATTTATAAGGTTGGAGTTGCCAGTTCAGCAGACCATGATTTTAGGATGGAAAAGGCATGGTGGCCGGAAATGTACCAGGGATGGCCGGTTGATTCTACCTACCATGAGGTATCCAATATTACCAATGCAAAGAATTTAAAGGGGAAACTTCTGTTAGTTCATGGAGGCTTGGACGATAATGTTAATCCTTCAGCAACATTCAAGCTCGCTGAGGCATTAGTCAAAGCAGATAAGGAATTTGATTTATTAATTATGCCGAGTCAGCGTCATGGTTACCAAGGTGATCATAGAAAATATTTCATTAAGAAACGATGGAATTATTTTATTGAGCATTTAAGAGGCAGCAAACCAATTTGGGATTTTAAATGGGAGTAGATGAGTAAGGAAGTTATTGTTATAGGCGGAGGAATTATTGGTTTGTGTTCTGCATATTACCTAAATAGAGAAGGTCACCAAGTAACCATAGTTGACCAATCTAACATGGATGCCGGGGCTTCCTACGTGAATGCAGGTTATTTGTCACCAAGTCATATCATAACATTGTCAGCTCCCGGTGTTATGAGACAAGGGTTAAAATGGATGTTCGACAAGTCAAGTCCACTATATATTAAACCAAGACTCAATCTTGATTTTTTAAGATGGGTTTGGGCATTTAATAAATCTTGTAGTCAAAGCCATGTCGAGAAATCTGCACCTGTGATCCGAGATATTTCAGTGTTAAGCCAAAAATTATATGAAGAAATCAAGCAAAGTGAAGGCTTTACATACCATTATGATAAGAAAGGTCTATTGATGTTATGTCAAACTGAACATATGCTTGAAGAGGAAATGAAAATGGCCATAATGGCTCAAGAATTAGGACTACAAGCGCGAGAAGTCACTAAAGCTGAATTAAAGATAATGGAACCAAATGTAGAAATTAATGCTATTGGTGCTGCGTATTTTAAATGTGATCATCATTCTACACCTCAAGAATTCATGACCGAAATGAAGGCTCATTTAAGAAAAGAAGGAGTGATTTTTCTATCTAATGAAAAAGTGGAGAATGTGGAAGTTGATAATGGAAAGATCATAGGGATAAAAACTGACAAACAGGACTTGAAGGCTGATGAGTATGTTCTAGCAGCTGGTTCTTGGAGCGGATTGTTGAGTAAAAAGCTTGGACTGAAATTATTAATGCAAGCAGGAAAAGGCTATAGGCTCAATACAGAGAAACCAACAGGAATTAGCATTCCGGCCATTTTAGCAGAAGCAAAGGCTGCCGTAACGCCTATGAACGGTTTTACACGCTTTGCTGGAACAATGGAAATTGCTGGCATTAATCATGAAATTAATAAAGTAAGGGTAGAAGCCATTGCAAAGGCGGCCAATAGCTATTATCCGAATATTGAATTATCTATTGAAGAGAAAGAAAATGCAGCGAGCGGATTACGGCCAGTTTCCCCAGATGGGTTGCCTTATATTGGAAAATCCAACACCTGTGATAATCTTACTATTGCTGCTGGTCATGCCATGATGGGATGGAGTATGGCGACCGCGACCGGTAAATTAGTTTCAGAAATTATTTCTGAACAAAAAACGTCGCTAGAACTAGAACCATTTAGTCCTGATAGAAAATTTTGAATCAAATTAAATTAAAAAATTATGATTGGTATAGGAGGATCGACAATTGAAAAAGAATTAGATGCTATTTCTACAAGAGCACATTTAATAGATCCAATTCAAAAGATTGAGTTTCAATTACGAATTGATAAAGCCAGTAAATTGATGCATGTAGAAAATGTTTCTGCTATGTATTTGCACGCAGGAACCAACTTATATTATTTTACTGGTATGCGTTGGTCTCCTAGTGAACGTATGGTAGGTGCTGTTTTATTTAAAAATGGAACGCTTATTTATATCGCTCCTAATTTTGAAAAAGGAACAATTCTGGATTTTATGCAAATTGAAGGCCAAGTAAAATGTTGGGAAGAACATGAAAGTCCTTATGAATTATTTGGGGATATTTTAGCTGAAAACAATTTAGCTAAAACTGACGTTTATATTGATGAAACCGCACCTTATTTTGTAACCGATGGGATTACTCAAGCAAATCCGAAGCTTTATTTGTTAAATGCCAAATCTATTATTGCTGAATGTAGAATGATAAAATCCTCGAATGAGATTGCCATAATACAGCACGCAATGAATATTACACTTGAGGTACAAAAGGCAACTGCTAGAATATTGAAGGTTGGAATAAGTGCAAAGGAAGTTACTGATTTTATCCACGAAGCACACAAAGGCTATGGTATTGCATCAGGATCTTATTTTTGCATTGTTCTGTTTGGCAAAGACTCTTCATTTCCGCATGGTGTAAAAGCACCTAAGAATTTAGAATTGAATGATGTTGTCTTAATTGACACTGGTTGTGTACTTCATGGTTATATTTCTGATATTACCAGGACCTATGTTTTTGGTGAGATAGATGAGGAACAAAGACGAATTTGGAACATTGAAAAAGAAACACAACTCGCTGCTTTTGATGCTGCCCAATTAGATGAAACATGTGCTTCAGTAGACGATGCTTCTAGGCATGTTTTAGAATCTCATGGCTTAGGGCCAGATTACAAATTACCGGGTTTACCACATAGAACAGGGCATGGTATTGGTTTGGATATTCATGAATATCCTTATATAGTTCGTGGCAATAAAACACATTTAAAACCAGGGATGTGTTTTAGTAATGAACCTATGATCTGTGTTCCCAACAAATTTGGAATTAGGCTAGAAGATCATATTTATATGACAAGTGATGGTCCAAAATGGTTTACAGAGCCTTCGCATTCCATCGAGAATCCATTTAGTTTATAGAGCCGAATTTAAAGATCAATACCTTCAATATTCATTCGCATATTTATTAGATGTTTTTTAAAACCCGCTTTTTCATAAGCCTTAATAGCTGGTTCGTTGGAGTCGTAAACATCCAACCGTAACTCATAGACTTTTCTTTCCTTACACCAATTGACCAAGGCATCCATGATGAGCTTATTCAAACCTTTACCGCGGTGTTTTTCTGGAACGAACATAAACCCAAGATATCCTTGTTTATCATGTTTTAAGTAAGGTCTGTCATCAAGTATTTTAGCATAACCGGAAGCAACTATCTCATTATCGATCTCTACAACAAATACATCGGAGTTGTCATTTTTGATAAGCAATGAAATGTCGTAGTAGCTAATTTTCCCATCCTTAATGGTTGGGTCCATTGGTCTTTCGGCCTCGATAAGACCTTGCTCAAACATTAATAGAACAGAAAAATCATCTAAATTAGCTTTTCTTATAGTGCGCATCTTTTTGCTTATATACTAATTTAGTAATTTTTTTAATTGTTCGGAAGCAACTTCGGGAGTGATATCTCGTTGTGGCATTCCAAACATTTCGTAGCCAACCATAAACTTTTTCACCGAAACACTTCTTAATAAGGGTGGGTAAAAACTCATATGCCAATGCCAATATTCGTTGTGTTCACCATCTGTTGGTGCTTGGTGGATACCGCTAGAATATGGAAAAGAGCAATTGAATAGTTTATCGTATGCTTTGGTGATTTTTGAAATTGCCTCAGCAAAACTATGACGTTGTTTAATGGTGGAGTCTTTAATGGAGGCTTGTTGTTTTTTTGGGATAATCATAGTCTCATAAGGCCAAATTGCCCAAAACGGAACCAATAGAACGAAATCGTCATTTTCAAATAGAATTCGCTCGTCGTTTTTTAATTCTTGAGTTAGATAATCAACTAATAACGAGCTTTTATAATTCTCATGATATTTTTTTTGTTGTGCATCTTTCTTTAGTACTTCATTTGGAATACTTGATTGTGCCCATATTTGGCCATGCGGATGTGGGTTACTGCAACCCATAATTGCACCTTTATTTTCAAAAATTTGAATATAATTAATATTGTCTTTTTGGCTTAGTTCGAGATATTCTTTCTGCCATGTCTCAATCACTTTTTCTATATCATGAATTTCCATTTGAGCTAGGCTTTTGGAGTGGTCTGGACTAAAACAAACAACTTTACAAATACCATGTTCGCTTTCTGCTTTGAGTAATCCTTCATTCAAAGAATATGGACTAGAATCATTTTGAAGTGCAGAAAAATCATTTTCGAAGACAAAAACCGAATCATAATTCGAATTTGTTTTACCATTAGCTCTTGAATTCCCTGGGCATAAATAGCAATTTTTGTCATAAGAAGGTTGCTTCTCTAAGTTTGTTTCTTCCTCTTGGCCTTGCCATGGTCTTTTGCTGCGATGTGGAGATACTAAAACCCATTCTCCGGTTAATATATTGAATCGTTTATGTGAAAATTCTTGTAAATTGGTATTCATAATTAATTGGATTGTATAATACGGGTGCCTTCCGAGAGAGTTACTGAATAAAATGAACAAATAATATTAAATTTTTCATTATAAGCTTTAGCAATATCTTTTTTATACTGTTCGAGTGAATTCTTGTTTACAATATTTATTGTACAGCCTCCAAAGCCACCTCCCATCATTCTCGCACCGATAATTTCAGGGCTTCTCTCAGCATAATTAACTAAAAAATCAAGTTCCTCGCAACTTACTTGGTATTGTTGCTTGAGGCCATGGTGTGATGCAAATAGTAATTTTCCAAAATGTACGATATCATTATTTTTTATAGCTTCAAAAGCCTGAAGTACGCGATTGTTTTCTTGAATGATGTAGAGCACTTTTTGATAATCTTCTTCTGATATTTTGTCTTTAATTAGTAATAAATCATTTTCATTAGCATGTCTTAGGCTCTTTACACTCAATTGCGACATAACAAATTCACAAGTAGTTCGTCTTTCGTTATATGCGCTTTCAGCCAAACTATGCTTTACATTAGTATTTATTAGCAGAATTTCATAATCTGCTAAATCTATATTTATAATAGAAGTATTTAAATTTTCACAATCTAACAAGATAGCTGAATCTTTTTGGCCAAACATACTGACATACTGATCCATAATACCACATTGAACACCTACAAAGTTGTGTTCTGCCTTTTGCGAAATAAAAATCATTTCTTTTTTGGAAAAGCCCAATTGAAATAATTCATTCAGTCCAATAACCACACTGTTCTCTAGTGCTGCCGAAGAGGATAGTCCAGACCCAATAGGAACATCACCTCCAAAGATTAAATTGAACGGTTCAATAATTTTCCCTTCTTTTTGAATTTCGTCTATAATACCTAAGACGTAGTTTTTCCAACCCCCATTGCTAATGGGAGAAAAGCTTTCTAATGAAAAATCATATCGCTCATTTACATCTAATGCAATTAACGAAGATGTGTTAGTATCGCTTTTTTGTATCGCTACAACAATCCCTTTATCAATAGCCGCAGGAAAAACAAAACCATTATTATAGTCAGTGTGCCCCCCAATAAGATTAATCCTTCCTGGTGAAAATGCTAGAATTGGATTAGTTTTAAACTCAGCCTTAAAACTGGATCTTAAAAGCTCTACTAAGTCTCTATTCATTAAGTAAAGTATATATAAATGCCTATTACAATAATACAGATAGCAATTCCTGCTTGTTTTACATATTTCCAAGGCGTTATGTCAACTTGTTTTGTGTATTCTTGAATGTAAGCCTCTTGTCTTGGTTTTAATTTTCCAATTAATAACATTATCCCGACATTTAATAAAAACAGGATTGCCATGATATCCAAAAAATGTGGATAAGCATCGGCTTTAATCACGGCCAATGCAGCTTCATCAACAATACCTGATGCATTTGCTGAATCTAACGCTTTATTAATAAAATAAGGTTGCATTACAAACTGACTCAATATATATAACAAACAGCCAGATGCTAATCCAATTTTAGCTGCAATTGCAGGTACGCGCTTAGTTAGGTAGCCTACTACAATTATGGTTAAAATGGGAATGCTATATATACCATTTACTTCTTGTAAATATTTAAATAGACTTCCAGCGTTTGCAATTAGGGGCGCAATAAACATTGCGGCAATAGCTAAAAACACTCCAAATGTTTTTCCGTATTTTACAACAGTACGTTCATTTGCCTCCTTATTAATATGTTGTTTGTAAACATCTAGTCCAAATAAAGTTACCGAGCTATTTAATACACTGTTAAACGAACTTAAAATGGCGCCAAACAATACTGCAGCAAAAAAACCAACCCATGCAGGAGGTAATACTTTGTTTACTAACATTGGGTAGGCATCATCTGGGTTCTCTAAACTTCCATTAAATAAATGAAAAGCAATTAAACCTGGTAATACAACAATAATTGGCCCTAATATTTTTATAAAAGAGGCTAATAATAACCCTTTTTGGCCTTCTTTTAAATTTTTAGCCCCTAACGCTCTTTGTATAATTTGTTGGTTTGTTCCCCAATAAAACAGTTGAACCAACATCATTCCTGTGAAAATGGTGTAAAATGGGACAGGATCTGTTTTACTTCCCATTGATTTGAATTTTTCAGGATTTTCAGAAATTAAAATTGATAGACCATCCATTATACTTCCATCCCCAATGGCCATAAGCCCAAAAGCCGGTATTAAGATACCGCCAACTAATAGCCCAATCGCATTAATTGAATCTGATACCGCTACAGCTTTTAGTCCACCAAAAACAGCATAAATAGAACCGATAATACCAATACCCCAAACACAAATCCAAATAGATTGAGTGTGGGTAACACCTAATAATTCAGGAATATTAAACATACCACTAATGGCCAATGATCCCGAATATAAAATTACTGGCAGCAGAACAACAACATAGCCAGTTAAAAATAACACGGAGGTCCAGGTTTTTGTAGCAACATCAAATCGTTCAGATAAAAACTGGGGAACTGTTGTTAATCCTCCTTTTAAATATCGCGGTAATAAAAACATAGCTGTTACTACCATCGCAACGGCAGCCAATGTTTCCCAGACCATTACTGATAACCCACTTTCGTAAGCTGAACCATTTAAGCCAACAATCTGCTCAGTGGAAAGATTAGTTAGTAAAAGAGACCCTGCAATAACACCGGCGGTTAAGCTTCTGCCTCCCAAAAAATACCCATCTGATGAGGTTTCGTTAGTTTTTCGTGTTGCTAAATAAGAAATAATAGCAACAAGCAAGGTGAAGCCTAGAAATGTTAAAATCTGCATCATATTTATTGTTTTGGTACTATATTAAATGAATAATTATATGTTTTGTTTGCTGGAATTGTATATTCTGGATGTACAAGTCGCCCCCAAGACGTATCTCCTCCAACGCCCATTTGTAAAAAGTCAATATTCCATTGAATGGTTTCTCCAAATTTGATATCTGCACCATGTTTTTTGGTAACTGGCACTAAACCAGAAGCAGACTCGCTAGCATCACCGCTATTGAAATCAATTTCAGGCATTTCAAAAGGCCAAACACTAGAGTTTAAAAAGGTGCTGTTGCTTGAAGCTTTTAAAGTCAAATTACTGGACGAGACTTCAATCCATCTCACGTCAGTTTTATTTCCTGTTTCTTGTGGGCGCGAATACTTTTCAAACTCATTATTTGTTGAACTGTTATATATGCCAATTTTTTGCCCAGTTTTTCTATCCCAATAGCTTTCTTTTGGACCCTTTCCGTACCACGAAACGCCTGTAAATTGATTTGAAAGCGTCATGAACATTCCCAATCTAGGAATATTTGGTAAATCTTTTTTAATTGGTGTGTAAGTATAATCAACCTCTAATGTACCACTCATATGTAATCGATACCACACAGAAATTTTTGAATCGTTTTGTAGAGTGGAGTATTCAACTTGAAAGGCAACTTTCTCATATACATTTAATGGTTTAGAAATCAATTTGGCTGTGTAATTATAAGTGGCGTTTTGCCAAATCTCAGCCCATTTATGCATATTGTTCCCTAAATCATTATCTGTAGGCGGTCGCCAAAAGTTAGGACGGATGGGTTGCTTAGTAATTTCTTTGTTTTTAAAAAGCCAAGATGTGATTTCTCCAGAAGCTGCATTAATTTTAAAATCTACTTGATTGTTTTGTATTTGAATTTCATTTTCTAGATTCCTAACCTCTAAAATTTCACCTTCAGACATTGAAGATTCCATATTAATCCCTTTATTAAGAACAAATTGGTCCCAAGCAACTTCGTGTCCTTTTGGAAGCATATCTGTATTTTCTTTTTGAATCAAACGAATTTCAAGGATAAATTCACTTTCAGGAATAAACACGTCTGGAATTTCACTAAACTTCATTTTGGTTTTAGACTGTGATGCAACCTTAACATCAATATTTGAAATTAAAACAGACGGTTTTCCATCCACAAGTAATTTCAATTCTAATGATTTATCAGATAAAGCGGTGAAGAAATTTTTATTTTCAATTTCAATGGTGCCATTTCCTAAATAATTAAACTGAACAGGCTCGTACACCTTTTTAACTTCAGATAAATGTGGATGTGGATTGCGGTATGGGTCAACTAATCCATTATTTAAAAAGTTACCATCTGTGGGTAAATCTGGATGGTAATCGTGACCGTAAGCTAAATAAGCCTTCCCGTTGTCGTCTTTATATTCTAATGATTGGTCTACCCAATCCCAAATATAACCACCCTGTAAGTTTGGGTAAGTTTCAATAATGTCCCAATAATCTTGAAGATTCCCAACTGAATTCCCCATAGCATGGGCATATTCAATCATAATAGATGGCTTGTCGGAATCGGATTTCCCGTGGGTTATTAAATACTCAGGTTTTGGATACATTGGACAATAAATATCCGTATAATCTTCCTTTCCTGCAGGCTCATATTGTACAATACGATTGTCATCTTGTTCCTTTAACCATTTATAGGTGTTTCTAAATACCTCACCTTCGCCAGCTTCATTCCCAAGTGACCATGAGTATATAGACGCATGGTTTCTATCACGAAAGTACATGCGCTGTGTGCGCATCATGTGTGCAGGTAACCAACTCATTTCATTGCCTATTTGAGTGTTTTCGTCAATCGCTAAAGGATGACTTTCAATATTTGCCTCGTCAATTACGTATAAGCCATATTTATCACATAAATCTAGCCAATACGGATCATTTGGATAGTGCGAAGATCGTACGGCATTTATATTGTGCTGTTTCATTAACTTGATATCTTTCTCCATGGATATTCTAGATACTACATGTCCAGTAAACGGATCAGTTTCATGGCGATCAACACCACGAATGTAAATGGCTTTTCCGTTAACCAAAACCTGACTGTTTTTAATTTCTACACGTTTAAAACCTAATGGACGTTCTATATATTGGTCTTGACTAGAATCGGTTTCATTTTTTAAAGTTATTTTAAACGTATACAAGTTTGGTGCTTCAGCAGACCATTGTTTTATATTTTTAATTAATGTTTCAGAGGAAAACTCGACCGTCCAATTAGCAGGAATCTCTAAAGTTTCGGAATCCATAAAGAGTGAGGTGTCACCATCTAAAATTTCTAATAACACCTGACGTTTTTCAATCGAGCTGCTGTTATTATTTAATGTAATTTTATTTTTAAAAATGCCATTTGTATAACTGTCATCAAGGTTAGTATAAGCATAGTAATCTGAAACAGAAACTTTGGGTTGCGTATATAAATATACATCTCGTTCGATACCGCTCATTCTTAGCATATCTTGACTTTCGAGATAACTTGCATCACTCCAACGAAACATTTGCAAAGCAATTACGTTCTTTCCTTCAACTAAATATTCGGTTATGTTAAATTCGGCAGGAGTCTTGCTTCCCTGCGAATACCCAACATAATTACCATTTATATATACATACATAGCAGATTTTGCGCCAGCAAAGTGAAGAATAATGTCTTGGGATAGAAACTCTTTTGTTAGGTTTATTTCTTTTCTATAAGTACCTACTGGATTATAATCGGTTGGCGCATTTGGCCATTTTGTAGTAAATGGATAGCGTTCGTCTAGATAGATTGGATGTCCAAAACCTTCTACTTCCCAATTGGCCGGAACAGGAATTGTTGTCCAATCAGAATCATCAAAATTCACATTTTGAAACGTTGTTGGCCGTTGCTTAGGATCTTTGACCCAATGAAATTTCCAATCGCCATTTAAGTTCAGAAAGCGTTTAGAGTCTTCTTTTTCAGCAATGTTTTCATTCTCCGATGCAAAAAAGGTAGCACGAGGTGCTAACTTGTTCTCTTCAAAAATTTCATGGTTGTAATGAAAAATTTGTTCGGCAACAGACTCTAAAGGTTCTTGCTTACAACTAGTAAGGATGATTAAACTAAATAGAATATATCTAAATTTCATTGTTTATATTTTACGTAATGGAGGTCATAAGATCTTCCGTAAAAATTTTGCGTAAATAGAAGATTAATTCATCTGCGTCGTCTTTATTGAATACCATCGGTGGTTTTATCTTCAAGACATTGTGATCAGGGCCATCGGTGCTCATTAAAATACCATGGTCTTTCATTCTATTGGCCAGATAACTTGTTTTTGCTGGTAAGGGATCAAGTTGATCATCAACCAATTCAATACCTAAAAATAAGCCTTGACCTCGAACATCGCCAATAATGGAAAATTCTTTTGAAAGCAATTTCAATTTCTCTTTTAAATAGTTACCTACTTCGAGGGCATTCTTTTGAAGGTTCTCCTGTTTTACGGTTCTTAAAACTTCAGTTCCTATTATACAAGACACTGGGTTTCCTCCAAAAGTGTTGAAATACTCCATGCCATTTGCAAATTTTTCAGCAACTTCTCGGGTACAGGCAACTGCTGCAACTGGATGGCCATTGCCCAATGGCTTCCCGATGGTTACAATATCTGGAATCGCGTCGTGTAACTGAAAGCCCCAAAATGTTTTGCCCATACGCCCGCAACCCGTTTGTACTTCATCTGATATGCATAATCCGCCAGCTTCTCTAACATGTTTATAAGCTTTTGCAAGAAAGCCTTCAGGTAATTCTATTTGTCCACCACAACTAATAATTGGTTCTATAATGAATGCACTAACACCTCTTCCTTTATCTTGAATGTTGGTAATGCATTGTTTTACTTCATTAGCATACTCATCTGCTGTATTATTGCCCCTGTATTTACCGCGATAAGCATCAGGTAGAGGAAAGATTTGTGTATGTTCTGGAGCGCCAGAACCACCTTTGCCATCAAATTTATAGGAGCTAATATCAATACACATGTTGGAATTGCCGTGGTAACCGACTTCACTGGCGATAATATCCCGCTCGCCAGTATTGGCTTTTGCCATTCGTATAGCTAACTCATTGGCTTCACTGCCCGAATTCACAAAGTGTAAGACACTTAATTCAGGAGGTAATGTGTCCAAGAGTTCTTTGGTCAGGGTATTGATATTGTCATGAAGATAACGCGTATTGGTATTTAATAATGCCATTTGTTCCTGGCCTGCCTTTACAATATTATAATGTTCATGACCAACATGGGCGACGTTATTCACCGTATCCAAGTATTTCCGACCATTTTGGTCGATTAAATATTGCCCTGCTCCGCGAACTATTTTAATGGGCTCTTTATATTGAAGACTTAAACTCTTGCCTAAATGCTGTTTGCGATAACTTATTAATTCTTCACTGGAATTTGTATTCTCATTTTTAAGTGCTTCAGATTTGAACAGAAGATTAGGGTTTGGACAAATACTTTTCCATACATCGAGTTGATCAGGATACACCACACCTGGAAAATCGTCATGGTAATCCATCATGGATAACATGACTTGGAAATGAAGATGTGGCGCCCAATTCCCATTTTCAGGATAGTTGCCCAATTCTGCAATTTGAACACCTTTTTTTATGATATCTCCGACAGTATGTTTAGTAGCACTTTCAACTGTATTATGTCCATAAAGAGTATAGAATTCAAAGCCTTCATTAGTGTGCTTCAGAATAACTAATCCACCATATTCTTTATCCCCAGCGTCATTAACAGCAGTAACGACTTCGCCATCAAACAAAGCATGTACAGGAGTATTTGCGGGTAACCAAAAATCTACTCCAATATGAATACTCCTACTTTCACGACCTTGATTTCCTATTTTATCGTAGGACGATGAGGTGTAAATTGGTCGTGGTTCACAATAACCACCCGCGAGAATTTTACCTGAGACTGTTTTTTGAAGTTGATTGATCTTGAATTGAAAGAAGTCCAGGTCATTGAAATCGTTTTGATGGCCAATCCATTTACTTGAAACACTTAAATCGAGCTTGTGTATTTGATTTCTATTGATCGTAGGGAACAATTTTGAAACTTCAAAATTATTGCTATCTACCCACTTGTTAAAATTCTCTTGATTTGGATGTGGCTTAAATCCGCAAACCTCTCTAAAACTAAAATGAGCAAAATCCAAACTCACTAACCTCCATTCTTTAAGCAATTCCCAAGCTGGTTTTGAACTAACCTGAAGATACGTGTTGTCTGGTTCTTTTTTTTGATTGATAATCGATGACGTATAAGAAATAATCAATCGCATAGCAATAGCACTATATAAATGCTTGAGCTCTTCTTCTTGCAGAGGGAATATAGAATGATAACCAGAAACAATTGGTAAAGCGGCTTTTAATGGGTCTAAATGATCCATAATAGCATACGAGCAACTAACAGCAACATCGTTTATTATTTGCGTGTGAATGGCGTCTCCATAATCTATTATGGACTTTACTGTTGGATTTACAAGATTTTCTGAAACTATAATGTTATTATCGTTGACATCATTATGTACGACTGATTTTCGTAATTGATTATAGGATTTCAAATTATCTTCAAACTGGGTTTGAAAATAGCTTATGATCTCTTTTTCTTCATCATTAAAAAGATGAAGATGCTTCTTTGTCCAAAGTGATTGAGCAGTGTCCCATTCAAATTCACCATGTGCTTGAGGATGATCAAAATTTTGTAAAGCTTTGGTTGTTTTGCCGCATGTTTGACCTAAATTAAAATGAAGATTATCAAGTCTCGGATTTACTTGACTCCAAATTCGACCAGAAACCCAACTTAGTAATCTAACATTTTGTTTATTATGATTGTCATCAAAGATTTCAGAAGTATAATTTTCAGACGTGTCACAAATTATTTTTGGCACATTTAATTCATCAGCGTTCTTTTCAAGATATAGTAATATGTCTTGCAGGAATAAAGTGAAATTGTCATCGGCGTCTGGGCGAGAGATTTTAAGAACATACCCATCTCCATTTTCAATTTTAATTCTAAAATTATAATCAACGTACCCAGGTAGCTTATAAGCTTTTCCTTTAATATTATATTGTTCGAAAAGTATCTTTTCGGCTTGTTCAGTAGATATTTTTAAAGTACCATCATCCATTTAATCTTCCATTATAAGCATTATAATATGTGCGGCACTCCAACTAAAGTTTTTAGCATGGCCTCCTTCTCCCGTTAATGGGTGATAATTTTCTCTAATTGATTTGCCTTTGCCTAAAAGCCCATCAGCGCCTTCTAGAATTTGAATTGTAGCACGATCAGCCTCATCATTAAAACCATAATTTCGTAATCCTACTACGCCAAAGTAAGATTGATCCAGCCAATTAGGACCTCTCCAATAGCCGTTTAATGGATCGAACTTTGGATGATCTGCACTCATGGTTTGAAATGGGACTTTCGTATAGAATTTTTCCGGATCCATCATTCTGTTCTTTACGGAAGTGGCCTGTTCTTGAGTCGCTGCATTTGCCCATAGCGCTGTCCAACCTTCACTACCTTCTCCTTTAATAAAGACAGTGCCTTCTAGGTTAGTATCATAAAACCAGCCGTCTTCTGGATCGTAAAACTGTGTTTGGATCTTTTCCTTTAATAATGATGCTTCAGATTCCAACTGTTTACTCTCTTTATCATGTCCAAGGGCTGTTGCCAAATCACTTAAGTATATTTTTTCGGCATACAAGTATGCATTTAAATCAATACTCTCTTGGTCTATGGAGTAAGCCCCTTCACTGTTTTTCAATATTTTTGAATTGTCGAAACGAATAGCGTTGTCCATCCCGCTTTCCCACTTAGCGGCTAATACGGTACCATCGGTAGAACCGTATTCGCACAAACCATCTTGATCGTGATCTCGTTTGTTATACCACCAAGAATGATATTTTTTTAGTTTCGGATAGAACTCTTTGACAAACTCAATATCCTTATCTTTTTCATAAATTTTAGCAATAGCCCATGCAGAGAGCGGCGGTTTAGTATCTCGATAATTATGAGCTTCAATGGTGGTGTCTCGATAAACGCAATCTACAATAAACCCGTCTTCACTTTGAAAATCGAACATGGCTCTCATCTGATTTTTAGCCAAATTCGTGTCATAGTACGATAGGCCCACGGCGTGTTTCCAAGAATCCCAAGACCAAAATCCATGAAACCATTCGTAATGGTAGCTAGGAAACAAACCTTCATGCCTGATCTCTCCGGCTGCGATTCGCCAATTATTTTGTAGCGTTAGTTGTGCTTTCGCTAATACAGCGGCATATGTATCATCTTGGAATTGAGGTTTTCTATTTGTTATAATGGATTTAAGATCGTTATCTTTTTCAACTTTTCGAGCATTTAAAATAGAATCGAAATCTGAATTTGCTATCAGCTTTTGCTCTTCCTTCCAAGAATATTCCGAGAATATGAATGTCTGTGAGATACTAATTTCTTTTGATTGGTTTGATTCCAAATCGAATTCATTATATAGAATGGCATACACACTGTCTTCATCCGAAACATCGATTCTTTGAACTTCGTTTTTGGTTTGTATGTATCCAATAGCCAGAGATCTATCAGAAACGAGCTTGATCGTATTATTTTCGTGCGAAAGATTGATTCCAATATTGTATATGCTCCCTTTAATATCTGTATTAATCGATATTGACTGCTTGGTAATGTTTGTGATCGTAAATCTTTGTAAGGCGGTATGGCCGGATAAATAAACAAGCTCTTGCGTTAATTCAATTTTTTCATTTTTAAATGATTGCTCCAAATGACTTGAGTAGCTATTTTGCTCAATCAGATCATTTTTGAAACTAATTAAAGATTCACTATGAGGACCGGTAGTTAAGGACAATTTCGATAAAGAAGGACTGCTCCAAACGCCATTTTGTTGTGTCATTAAAAATGGGCCAGAAAAACCAACTAGGCTCTTTTCAGTTTTTGGTAA
>RCND010000938.1_pt1 | contig 16498 bp, 15 predicted proteins | sample 2041351 | NCBI WGS metagenome assembly RCND01 (sample SAMN09708230, study PRJNA481090) | Marine sediment metagenome, whole genome shotgun sequencing project. | biome: marine sediment; feature: ocean; material: sediment; isolation source: Sewage treatment plant 12B marine sediment (STP12B) ... | reverse complement strand
CATAGCAAACTGACCCGAATAAACTGATTTATCTTCGCTTAATTTGCCATTATATTTACCGGCAAACCTACTATGAAGCAGATCTTCCATGGTTAATGTATTTGTCTCTGGGTTGAAAGAACCTTTTAATTCTTGATTAATTACATCGCGATAATTTATAGTAATTTTTCCTTCAAAAGTGTTTCCATCTTGATTGGAGATTTTTAACACAGTTTTTCTACCATCAAATTTCCCACTCCATGTACCCACAAGAAAATCATCATCAATAATATCGCCAACTTTTTTTGCTGCATCTCCAGCTTTTTTTGCAACCTCATCTGCTAACTCACTAGTTTTATCAACAGCTTCATTTGCTACTTCACCGGCTTTATCGGTTGCTTCCTTTACTTTCTCCTGTGTCGAATCGCAACCCCATACAGCAATAAGTGATGCTAGAATCATTATAAAAAACATTTTTTTACTCATATTAACTCCTCATTTATTTTTAAAAAATTTAGAAATCAGAAATCCATTTTAATTGCATGAAATATCTATATTCTAATGCAATCAAAAAGACATAATAATTTTCTCTTTTTAATAATAACAAAAAAATTATATAATTTAAGTTAAATATATTGTTGCTTTGTAAGTGTCCAATTTTCATTGGTCAGTTTTGGGTTCTTTAACATTTGGGGGATTCCAACCAACAATAGAACCTGCTTTAATTCTTGAAAAATAAGGAGAAAGTGTGGCCCCAGGCAAAGTTCTAACATTATCTTCAATTATTATTGGTCCCATTCCGGTTCCGGCGCCAATAGTGCAATTATTTCCTATTTCAATTAGTCCGTATGTAAATTTACCTGAGCCATCATATGCGTGAACTGTTAAACGTGTAAATGCGCCCATTAAAGTATTGTTTCCAATAGAAATTAATTCAGGTCTAAAATGATCGAGCCAAACTAACTGCATAATTTCTGAACCATAACCAACATGAACTCCCATCCATCTGTAAAGTTTATTTTTTATTAAAGTTCCTTTTAACAAAAAAGAAAGTGATACTTGAAAAACTAGTAGTAGCCGTCTGCCAAGTGGCAAGTTAAATATCCGCCAGTTTATTGAATTCTTTTCTTCAATAGAACCAAGTCCGAAAAAAGTATAACGCCTTCTTATTGAGGTAAAAAAGTTATTTAAATTTTCTCTTCCTTCTTTAGTTTTAGGATTTAATTCATTTACATCAATTCCTTTACCACCGGAAGTTTTACTTATTGAAATTATTCTATTATTCTTTTTTCCAAGCTTGATGGCCCGTTCAATAATTTCTATAGTTACAAGCTTAATTACTTCTTCGGGTGTTTTATCTTTATATTTTTTCATGAATTTTCCTTTGTGTTTCTAGTAACCTATGGCAGAAGCCTTTCCTCTGCGTGGATCGGGAGCTCCATAAATATTTTCATCATCAATCAAGATAGATTGTGCTGATCCCAAAACTCTAAAAGTTTGATTTCGATCTCCGAATTTATATCCCATTTTTTCCAGATTAAATTTTACATCTTTGCTAACAGCAAATTCTTCCAAATAAATAATATCGGGCATCCACTGATGATGGATTCTAGGGGCATTAACAGCTTCTTGAATGTTCATTTTAAAATCAATTACATTCATTATTACTTGGAGCACAACTGTAATTATTGTTGATCCACCCGGCGATCCGGTAATTATAAAGGGTTTATCATTTTTTAATACAATTGTAGGAGTCATTGCACTCAGCATTCTTTTTCCAGGTTCAATGGAATTTGCTTCTGCTCCCAATAATCCAAATTGATTTGGTTCCCCTGGTTTAGAGCTAAAATCATCCATTTCGTTGTTGAGAAGAAAACCCGCTCCTTCAACAACAATTTTAGAGCCAAAACCGGAGTTTATGGTAGTTGTAACGCCAACAGCATTCCCATCTTTATCATAGACTGAATAATGAGTAGTTTCTGTGCTTTCATTAACTTCAACCGGTATTTGTGTTGTTATTTCTTCTGAAGAAATTGCATATGGAGTAAGTTGATCAAATATAGTTCTTGCATACTCTTTAGAAGTTAATTTTTGCTTCGGCACAGGATAAAAATCTTCATCTCCTAAATGGTAAGTTCTATCAGCGTAGACAGATTTCATTGATTCGACAAGTTTATTTATATAAGAACTGCTTCCCCAATCAAATTGATCGAAAGTAAAATTCTCTAAAATATTCAGTAGTTCAACCAGTGCTATTCCACCTGAGCTTGGCGGACCCATCGAAATTATTTTATGATCTCTGTATGAACCAATTATAGGTTCTCGTTCAAACGGTTGGTAATTTTTTAAATCCTTATGAGTAATATAGCCGTTCATTTCCTCAACTTGACTTATTAGCAAATCAGCCACTTCACCTTTATAGAATCCATCTCTTCCATTTTCCTTAATTGCCTTTAATGTTTCTGCTAAATCTTTTTGAACAAATAAATCACCCTCCTTAAAAGTTTCTCCTTCTGTAGAAAATATTTTAAGTGTAGAAGGATACTTTTTAAATTCATTAAAGTAATAATTGAAAGACCGAACATCAGCTTCCGTTAAAATAAACCCATTCCTAGCTAACTCAATTGCAGGTTGAATAACTTCTTCTAAACTCATTGTTCCGTATTTTTCAACTGCGTATATCAATCCGGCTACGCTCCCAGGCACACCGACCGAGGTAATACCTTCTTGACTTAATTCTGGCAGATAATTACCCTTTTCGTCCAGATACATATCTCTATGAGCTTTAAGAGGAGCTTTTTCTCTAAAATCAATTGTTGTATTTCTGCCAGTATTTAGGTGGAGAACCATAAAGCCCCCGCCGCCCAAATTACCGGCATATGGATATGTTACAGCAAGAGCAAATCCAACTGCTATGGAAGCATCAACAGCATTGCCCCCCTGCTGCAAAATTTTAGTACCAACTTCGGAAGCAAGCGGACAAGCAGAAACCACCATTCCGTTTTTTGCTGCAATCGGTCTCGCGTTTTGAAAATAAAAATTTTGGGGAATTGTTAAAAGAATTAAAAATACAAAAAGAATATTTTGATCAATAGTAATTTTAGCGTTCATATTTTTTTATTTAGTGATTTCCAATATGTTAGATATATTAACATAAGAAATTTTTTTTATTAAACAGAATTATTATAGGAGTTTTTATGGCTTTCAATTTGAGAAATAGAAATTTTTTAAAGTTATTAGACTTTACTCAAGAAGAAATTCAATTCTTATTAGATCTTTCTAAAAACTTAAAGGATGCAAAATATGGCGGTTATGAAAAACCCACATTAACTGGAAAAAACATAGCATTAATTTTTGAAAAGAGCTCAACAAGAACCAGATGTGCGTTTGAAGTAGCAGCATTTGATCAAGGGGCAAATGTAACTTATCTTGGTCCAAGCGGTTCACAAATTGGTCACAAAGAATCAATGAAAGACACTGCCCGTGTTCTTGGCAGAATGTATGACGGAATTGAATATCGTGGTTATGGTCAAGCAATTGTGGAAGAATTGGCTGAATATGCTGGAGTTCCGATATGGAATGGCTTAACAAATGAATTTCACCCCACACAAATTCTTGCCGATTTTATGACAATGCTTGAACACAGCGATAAGCCTCTTTCTCAAATATCATTCTGCTATTTGGGTGATGCCAGAAACAATATGGGTAATTCACTTTTAGTCGGCGGAGCCATAATGGGAATGGATGTTAGGCTTTGCGCACCAAAACAAAATTTACCTGACAAAAAATTGGTTGATCAATGTAAACAAATAGCTAAAAAGTCGGGAGCTAAAATTACACTTACCAGCGATGTAAAAGTTGGTGTAAAGGGTGTTGATTTTCTCTATTCAGATGTTTGGGTATCGATGGGTGAACCGGATGAAGTTTGGGAAGAAAGAATTAAACTCTTAAAACCTTACCAAATAAATATGAAAACAATTAAATTAACCGGTAATCCGAGTGTAAAATTTATGCATTGTCTTCCTGCATTCCATAACAGAGAAACAAAAGTTGGCGAAGCAATTTTTCAAAAATTTGGATTAGATGGAATGGAAGTTACTGAAGATGTTTTTGAATCAGAACACTCAATTGTATTTGACGAAGCGGAAAATAGAGTACACACAATTAAGGCAGTAATGGTTGCAACTTTAGGGTGTTAGTAAATTCAAGAATTTATTTAGGGCCTTTGCTATATTTTTTAGTGAAGGTTTTTTTATTTTAAAAATTTTTCACACCCCCATATTGCAATATTAGATTCAATAAAGTAAATTAAAATCCAATACAGCAAATATTTATTCATTTCTTACATTTTTTTAAACCAAACTCAGAAAAGGAGAGATCATGGGAATAGATGAAAACAAAAAGAATAGCAAGTCAGAGATTTATCATCCTATCGATTCTATTGTTGAAAACGCTAATGTAAAAGAATATGATGAAATGTACAAAAGATCAATTGAAGATAGAGAAGGCTTTTGGGAAGAACAGGCAAATAATCTCGATTGGTATAAAAAATGGGATAAAGTTTTAGACGATTCTAATAAGCCATTCTATAAATGGTTCGTTGGTGCAAAAACTAATATTATACAAAACGCTATTGACCGACATTTAAAAACTTGGCGTAAAAATAAGATTGCAATTATTTGGGAAGGTGAGCCAGGTGATGTAAAAGTTTTTTCTTACCATGCACTTAATCGTGAAGTTACAAAATTTGCAAATATCTTAAAAAGTATGGGTGTAAAAAAAGGTGAGATCGTTACAATATATATGCCCCAAATTCCTGAGATGGCATTTGCTATGCTCGCATGCGCAAAAATTGGTGCAGCTCATAGTGTTGTATATGGTGGATTCAGTGTTGAAGCCCTTGCTGAGAGAATTGCTGATGCTAATAGTAGAGTGCTGGTTACGGCAGATGGCGGTTGGCGTAGAGGGAAAATAAATGATCTTAAAGGAATTGTAAACGAGGCAATAAGCCGTTCCCCAACCATTGAAGCTTGTATCACAGTTAAAAGAACTGGACATGAAGTATTTATGGAAAATGATCGTGACTTTTGGTATCATGATTTGGTCTCGCTCCCTATATCAAATATTAAATGTGAAACAGAGATTATGGATGCTGAAGATCTATTGTTTATACTCTACACCTCAGGAACAACCGGAAAACCAAAAGGACTTGTGCATACACACGGCGGCTACTCTGTATACACATCAACCACACACAAAATGGTTTTCGATATAAAAGATGAAGATAGGTGGTGGTGTGCTGCAGATCCGGGCTGGATTACAGGACACAGCTACATTGTTTATGGTCCGCTCATAAATGGATCTACAATAATGATGTATGAAGGGGCCCCGAATCATCCATATCCAAATAGATGGTGGCAGATGGTAGAGAAGTATGGTATTACCATATTGTATACGTCTCCAACAGCCGTAAGGGGTTTAATGAGATTTGGAGAGCAATGGCCAAAGCGGCACGATCTAAGTACATTACGACTACTTGGCTCTGTCGGTGAACCAATAAATCCAGAAGCATGGAAATGGTATCATTCGGTAATTGGGGATGGAAAGTGCCCAATAATGGATACTTGGTGGCAAACAGAGACAGGTGGATTTATGATTTCTCCTCTTCCCATAACCCCATTAAAACCTGGTTCAGGCACTAAACCTTTCTTTGGAAATGAAGTTGCAGTCGTTGATGACAAAGGTAATGAGGTTAAAGCCGGAGAAGAAGGGAAACTAATTGTTAAAAATCCTTGGCCCGGAATGGCAAGAACAATTTTGGGTGATCCCGATAGATATTTTGAAACTTACTGGAGAGAGTTTGAAAAACAAGGGTGGTATAAAGCCGGTGATTCTGCAAGAATTGATGAAGATGGATATGTTTGGATAATTGGAAGAATAGACGATGTAATTAAAGTGAGTGGATATCGTTTAGGAACTGCAGAAATTGAGAGTGCTTTTGTGAGTCATCCAAAAGTTGCTGAGGCTGCCGCAATAGCTCTGCCGCACGAATTAAAAGGGAATGCAATTCATGCTTATGTAATACTTAAGGCCGGATTGACTGGAGATACTGCTCTTGAGAAAAGTTTAAGTGATCATGTGGGGCACGAAATGGGACCTATAGCCAAACCTGAATCAATTACTTTTGTTGAATCTTTACCCAAAACTAGAAGCGGTAAAATTATGAGACGAGTATTAAAAGCAAGAGCTCAAGGTTTACCTGAAGGTGATTTGAGTACAATTGAAGAATAAATGAAGTTGCAAAAACTCGAAAAGGCATCTCTGCATTGATGCCTTTTTATATTATACACAAGTTATTTACTGAACATTAACTTTAATAATAAGTGACAAAGAGATGAAAAACATATTTGATAAAACAACAACAGATGAAGTAATAAAGCGCATTAACAAACTAACTCCAGAAACCAAAAGAAAATGGGGTAAAATGACAGTCGCGCAAATGTTATCCCATTGCAACGTAACTTACGAAATGGTTTTTGAAGACATTCATCCAAAGCCAAATCCAGTCATGAAACTGGTTCTGAAATTATTTGTAAAGTCTAGCGTTGTTGGAGAAAAGCCTTATAAACAAGGTCTCCCAACAGCTTCTCAATTTTTAATTAAAGAAGATAGAGATTTTGAGAAAGAAAAAATCAGAATGACAAGTTATTTAACGAAAACTCAAGAACTAGGGGAATCTTATTTCGATGGTAAAGAATCACACTCTTTTGGGAAACTAACCAAACAAGAATGGAATAATATGTTTTATAAACATCTGGATCATCACCTTACTCAATTTGGAGTATAACTAATTATTTAGCCCATGAAAAATCTCCCAAGTAGAAAAGAATTGATTTCTGAAATTGCCCAAGTAATTAATAACATTGATTTACCGCATCCAGTGAGAGTTGGAATTGACGGAGCTGGAAATGCAGGAAAAACTACCTTTGCAGATGAGTTAGTTGAACCATTGGAAAGATTAGGCAGGACAGTAATCAGAGCAAATATAGATGGTTTTCATAATCCTCCAGAAATAAGGCGCAGACAGGGAAAATACTCGCCTCATGGATATTTTGAAGATTCATATAACTATCCAATATTAAAGAAATATTTACTAGAACCGCTTGGTCCAAGTGGAAATTTAGAATATATTGAATCATTTTATGACTTTAGAGTTAGTAAGGAAACCAATGTTGAAACGAAAAAAGCTCCATTAAACTCAATCCTATTATTTGAAGGAATCTTCTTATTTAACGAACATCTTTTCACTTATTGGGATTATAAACTTTTTATTGATGCCTCCTTTGAAAATACAACAAAGCGTGCAATTGTTAGAGATAGAGAACTATTTGGAGGAGAAGATAGAGTAATTAAACTTTATAAAGAAAGATATATTCCCGGACAAGAATTATATCTGGAGAAACATAAACCTATAAATGTTTCGGATATTGTTCTAAATAATAATGATTACCTAAAACCTACCGTAATAAAAATTTCAGACCACCGTCTTCATAATAATTTATTCCACATAAGAAACAGCCTTTCATATAAGTAGAATTCAGTTAGAGATTTATTCATGTTTATACTTTCGGATAATAATATTAGATTTACATATCTTAATAAAATTATTGGAGCTAATTATGCACGAAAAAAGTATTGAGTTATTAAACAAAGCTATAGCCGATGAACTTCATGCTGTTCATCAGTATATGTATTTCCATTTTCATTGTGATGATCAAGGTTATGATCTTTTAGCTGGATTGTTTAAAAAAACGGCAATTGAAGAAATGATACACGTTGAAAGATGTGCGGAAAGAATTCTTTTCCTAAAAGGTGAAGTTGAAATGAAAGCCGGCCATGATGTTAAAAAGATTCACGATGTAAAAGGTATGTTGAAAATGTCAGCTAAGATGGAACAAGATAGCGCAAAGGACTATAATATTTGGGCTAATGAATGTTCCGCAAATGCTGATTCAATGACAAAACAAGTATTTGAGTCTTTAGTTTCCGAAGAAGAAACCCATTTCGATCAGTATGATTCGGAGCTTGATAATCTGGCAAAATTTGGAGATAACTATTTAGCACTTCAATCGATTGAAACAAGCAAGGGCAGACAAGCCGGTCATCCTGCGGATTAATTTGTTAATAATCTTTTCAGATTAAAGAGGGGTAATTTTACCCCTTTTTTTATTTATGAGAAAAATTTATATCTAAATGTTTAATTGATTTATATAAGTATCATTTTATATGAGCTCATTTTCTTGTCCGCATTTAGACACAGAAAAAGTATTCTGCATTAAGCTTAATGTTGAATGTGTCCCTTGTAGAAAATGCTGTGTTCTGAATAGTAAATTTCAATTTGTTATACTGGCTGAAGAAAGAATAAAAATTAAAGAGCAAATACGTAAACCAAAGAGAGATTTTTGAAAGAGTATTTGAATTTACCAGCTCTTTTAAGAATTACTTTTCATTAACTTATTTAGAATAAATCTATCTATTTAAAAATTAGAGTGAACCTTAAATGAAAGTTAGATGCGAATGGTGCGGGAGTGATCCGCTGTATATAAAATATCATGATGAAGAATGGGGCGTTTCCGTTCATGATGATCAAAAACTTTTTGAAATGTTAATTCTTGAAGGGGCGCAAGCCGGCTTAAGCTGGATAACAGTTCTAAAAAAGAGAGAAAATTATAGGAAGGCATTTAATAATTTTGATGCTGTGAAGATTTCAAAATACTCAGACAAGAAAATTTCCAAATTATTACAGAACCCTGGAATTATTAGAAATCGATTGAAAATAAATGCAACTGTAACTAATGCTAAAGAGTTTATAAAAATTCAAAAAGAGTTTGGAAGTTTTGATAAATACATTTGGCAGTTTGTTGATCACAAACCTATAGTTAATAAGTTCAAGAGCATGAAAGAATTACCATCTAAAACAGAAATATCTGATTTGATGAGCAAAGACTTAAAGAAACGCGGATTTAAGTTTGTTGGTTCAACAATTTGTTATGCATTCATGCAAGCAGTTGGAATGGTAAATGATCACACAAGCGATTGTTTCAGATATAAAGAATTAATTAAGAATATTTAATCCTTAGGTATTTATGCTGAATTCCTACTAGCGTTTATATTTCCGTAAAGCGACCGCTTAACAATTTTCTCATAACTGTTTTTATAATTAGACTCTTCTTCAATTTTCTGCAGTGCCGATTGTTGAATAACCAGCAGAGGCAAAACAATTTTTTCTCTTATCTCTATTGAGCTTCGCGAAATTGGTTCTTTCTCCATCAAAATGCTATATTGAGAAATAAGCAATACCATTTCTTTTGATAGTTCGTATTCTTTAAATAGTATCTCCCATAACTCTTTAAACTCTTCATCTTTGGCAATATAGCTTGTTAAATTAAAATTACATTTGTTTAATGACATCATACTGTTAAGTATTAAAGCTTTGAAAAATTGAACTTCCTTAAATAAATGTTGTATTGCCTCCAACTTACCATCATCAACTAATGTTTTTATTGCAGTTCCTAAACCAAAATACCCGGGAACATTTTGTTTTAATTGACTCCATGAGCCGACAAACGGAATTGCTCTTAAATCTTTTAACTCCAACTTTTTACTATCTCCTCTCTTGGTTGGACGACTACCAATATTCGTTTCTCCGTAATATTTAAGTGTACTTTTATTTTCTAAATAAGGGATAAACATTTTATGATTTTTAAGGTCACTATATTTCTTAAAACTTAGCTTTGCTAAATCATCAATTATATCTCTTGATTCATCAGAAATACTATTTTCTTTTTCAAATAAACTGTGCGACAATCCGGCTGTCAGCAACTGTTCACTATTATGTTTAAAGTGATCTTTAGTTCCATATTTACTTGTTATAGTTTGTCCTTGGATTGTAATTTGAATTGCGTTATTTGCAATTCTATCACTTTGTGAAGCATAAAATCTGTGAGTTTTACCACCTCCTCTTGCTGGGGGTCCGCCTCTGCCATCAAAAAAGATAGCTTTGATATCATTCTTTTTGCAGACCGATGTTAAAATTTCTTTTGTTTTAAAAATTGACCAATTAGCTTGAAGATATCCGCCATCTTTCGTTCCATCAGAAAATCCAAGCATAATTGTTTGAAAATTATTACGTTGAGTTATATGCTCTCGATATTCCGGAATTGTAAAAAGTTCATGCATTATAGCTTCCGAGTTTGCCATTCCTTCTATTGATTCAAACAATGGAATAATTTCCATGGGAATAACTTTATCTTGCCAACCGAACCATCTTAATAACGCAAACACAAAAAGAACTGAATAAATATCTTCCGAATTACTAATTATATATCTGTTGCATCCCTCTTCGCCATTTTTATTTTGTATTAATTTTAACTGAGTAATATTCTTAATTGTATCTTTTACTATTTCATTTTCTATATCATTAATATTTATTTGAATTTCCTTGGTAAGAAGTATGGAGATTAAGTCATCTTTACTTAATTCATCTAAGCTATTGTTAATCAAGTTTGCTTGTTTAAATATTTCTTCTATTGCCTGTTTATGTATTGTATGATTTTGTCTAATATCAAGAGAAGCAAAATGAGTTTTAAAGATTTTTACTTTATCAATTAGGTTTTCTAATTCCTCTAAATACAGACTGTTATAATTACTAACAAGTGATTCCCTAATTGCATTTAATGAAATTAGCATTTCAGAATAATGAATCGACTTTGTTGAATCGAACATTAATGAATAAATTTGATCTCTTAGATTTTTAATTTCTTCTTCAACACCCCTGAATGATAACTTTTGTTCAAGCATTTTTATGTCACGATAATAACATTTCATTAACGTCATTCGTAACTCATCAGCAACTTTATTGGTTATGTCTGCTGTTACAAAAGGATTTCCGTCCCTATCGCCTCCGGGCCAAAATCCAAAGTGAATAATATTTGTATTATCAAAAGAACTGTCTTGCAAGTTTTTCTTTATTTCTGAATAGAGCTCAATTACCGCATCGTAGTATACGTCACGTAAAAAGTAAATGATATTCTTTGCCTCATCAAATGGAGTGGGTTTTTTAGAGTTTATTAAAGAAGTTAACCCCAATTGCTGAAGTATAATATCTATTTCATTGATATCGTTTTTAGTTATAAATATTCTTAGTCGACTTATTATATCCAAAACTGATGGAGAGTAAAACTGAGTTGGGTGCGCAGTAAAAACAATTCTTGTACTGAAGGTTGATAACTTTTCCAGCAATTCAGTCTTATTACTCTTACTGTTAATGAGATGGATATAATCGGAAAGAGATAAATCATTTTCCTGTTTTATTAATTGAGAGAATGCCGAATCTTCAACGCTATCGTAGAGTACAACTTGTCTTTCAACATATTGAATTACTCTGAACATAAAATCAATTTTTTCTTCTTCCGTTTTAAATTGTGTATGAGCACGGAAAAAAGTATCTAAAATTTCGATTGGTTCGTTCCCTCTTTCTAAGCCAAGTTTGCACACTTCATAAAGCAAGGGGATTAGTATTCCAATATTACTTACATTTGGATATGGAAGGTTTAAGAACAAGCTATTGTAAACATTGAATTTATTTTTAACTTCTTTTACAAATACTTTTTCAATTATTGTATTTTTCATTTTGTAATTTTCTTTTTGATTTTTGTCAGATTTAATAAACGCAATAATAAGAATAATAATATAATTTTTTATGGTTTATTGACTCAAGAAAACAAATCCTCGTGTTAGGTTTAATTCCAATATAAATAATTATATGAAACTTGGTCTAGTTCGTCACTTTAAAGTAATTAGAAATGAAAAGTCTTTTCTCTCAACAGAGGAATTTGCACTAGCAATGTCCAATTATGACGTAGCTCCGGTGAATGAAAATGGACTAAAAATAAATTCGGATGATTGGGATATCTGTTACTGCAGCGCCTTGCCAAGAGCAATTACTACTGCTGAGATTATTTATGATAAAGAAATTATTAAATCTGATTTACTTATAGAAGTTCCCATTTCACCATTTACAAAAAGAAATATTAAACTTCCCATAACCTTTTGGCATATTGGAGCACGGATTGCTTGGTATAAAAAATATAAATCACAGATAGAAAATAGGGATGGTACAAAAAAGAGAATAAACAAGTTTTATAGGCTGTTTAAAGATTCGGGATATGAAAATATTCTAATAGTTTCACATGGTTATTTTTTAAGAATGTTCTATGAAGAAATGAAGAAAAAAGGATTTAAGGGTCAGGTAGATTTGAATATTCAAAATGGTAAATTGTATGTTATTGAAAATCAAATCTGACTTTATGTGTTTGTGATCGGTAAAAGTTTCAAACTAATAAATTGCTTCAATCTTATAAATTTTATCTCTAAAACTAATTTCATCTTTTACAGATTTGTTATAAAGCGCTTGTCCTAAAGGAGATGCTATAGAAATTGAGAAGTAATCAATATTTTTGAGAGTCACCTTACCTGCGCTTATTGCAATAAAATAATTTCCGTTATTCGTAATAACCAAACTGCCTGGAATAACGGATTCGAAGGATTTTTCTATACTTATCTGGCTTAATGTTTTCTTTAGTTTTAATCCTTCTTCAAGTTGTGAAGAATACTTTTCAATCTCCAATTGCATCATTGAGCGACCTGTTTCATACTTATCACCCGAACTACTTCTAGTTTCTTCATTAGCTGAATTCTGGGCATTGTCAATAGCTTCTTGTGCAGATTCAATTTTCTGATTAACGTATTCTTCACACAAAGAGAATAGCTTTCTCTTTAAAGATATTTTATCATTCATTTAATTAAGGGTCGATATAACTTCTTCAACTTTACTTAAGGCCTCATCAATTTTGCCAACATCTTTTCCTCCGGCAGTTGCTAAGTGAGGTCTACCGCCTCCACCTCCGCCAACAATTTTTGCAAGCTGCCCAACTATTTTACCGGCAATCATTTTTTTATTCTTAATTAGATCATCAGTTACAACACAAACAATTCCCACTTTCCCGTCAATTTCAGAAACTAAAACTCCAACACCACTCTTAATTTTTTCTCTCAGCTCATCACCCATTGATTTAAGCTCATCCATATTATTTATATCAACCCGACCCTTAAAAATAGTTATTCCATTTTCTTCAACAGGGTTTTGTACAATAGAATCAATTCCTCCAAGTTTTTCTTTCAACTTAAATTCAGCCAATTCTTTTTCAATCTTTTTCTTTTCATCATTTAATCTTGCAATTTTTTCATCGGCATTTTTTAACTCAAGAAGTTGATTTTGTATATACTTCTCAACCCCCAAACCGGTTACCGCTTCTATTCTCCTTACTCCGCTGGCAATTGAAGCCTCGCTGATAATTTTGAATAAACCAATCTGCGAACTGTTTTTTACATGTGTCCCACCGCAGAATTCCAAAGAGAATTCACTGAATTGAATGATATTAACTTTATCTCCGTATTTATCACCGAAAAACATTAGAGCACCCATTTTCTTTGCTTCTTCAAAAGGGATATTTCTATGATGCTGAAGTTCAATGTTTTCACGCAATTTAAAGTTCACCATGGATTCAATCTCTTGTAATTCTTCATGAGTCACTTTTTGAAAATGAGCAAAGTCAAATCTAAGTCTATCGGGACCGACATAAGAGCCAGCTTGTTTTACATGGGTTCCCAAAACTTGCCTTAATGCAGAATGAAGAAAATGTGTGGCAGTATGATTTCTCATTATTTCCCAACGCCGTTTTGAATCGACTTTGGCTATTACTTTCTCGCTATAATCTTCTGAGACGGTTCCTTCATATTCATGAGCAAAAATATTATTATGTTTTACGGTGTTGAGAATTCTAATTTGATTATTTCCTTCTAAAACACCTGTGTCACCAATTTGTCCACCCGATTCAGCATAGAAGGGGGTTTTGTCAAGAATTAAAAAATTATTTGCCATTCTCAGTATTCTGGATTTTGTTTCTAATTTTTCATATCCCTCAAATATAGAATCTTCCAAATCAGAATTATCCGAAAGTGATTCCAGTACATTTACAGAAGATAGTTTATTTTTAGTAGCGCTTCTTGCTCTATCTTTCTGTTCATCCATTAGTTTATTGAATTGTCTTTCATCAATACTTAAACCTTTTTCAACAGCCATTACATTTGTTAGATCTACCGGAAAGCCAAAAGTATCGTAAAGCTTAAATACTTCTTCGCCCGGAATTACTTTAGAATTTTGGGATAGAACCTTATTCGAAATATCTTCAAACAGTTCAATGCCTCTATCTAAAGTAGCATTAAAACTTTCTTCTTCAGCTTTAATAATTTTTTCAATGTTGCTTTGATTAGATTTAATCTCCGGGAAGACTTCACCCATAGTTTTAACTAATACATCAACCAGCTTAAACATGAATGGTTCATTTAAGTTCAGCTTTCTTCCATATCGTGCTGCTCTTCTTAAAATTCTTCTTAATACATAACCTCTTCCTTCGTTTCCGGGAACTGCCCCATCTCCAATTGCAAATATTAAAGTGCGGATGTGATCAGCAATAACGCGCATAGCAATTTGATCCTCTTCTTTTTTATAGGGGACATTTGACACATCAGAAATTTTCTGAATAATTGGTTGAAAAACATCTGTATCGTAATTTGATTTTTTATCCTGAAGTACAGCACAAATTCTTTCAAAACCCATGCCTGTATCAACATGCTTTGCTGGCAGTTCATGGAGAGTTCCTTCTGCGTCTCTGTTATTTTGAATAAATACTAAATTCCATATTTCAATACACTCGGCAACACCGGCATTAACATATTTGGGGTTATCAAAATCATCTCCAACATTTATATGGATTTCTGAGCAAGGACCGCACGGACCCGTTTCACCCATTTCCCAAAAATTATCTTTAGCTCCAAATTTTAAAACATGATCCGGATTAATATCTGTCTTTGTTTTCCATAGTTCAAACGCCTCAGTATCTGTTTCATAAACAGTTGCCCACAATCTTTCTTTAGGAAGTTTCCAGACTTCTGTCAACAATTCCCAAGCCCAAATAATTACCTCTTCTTTATAGTAATCGCCAAATGACCAATTACCCAACATTTCAAAAAATGTGTGATGATATGTATCGTGTCCAACCTCTTCTAAATCATTATGCTTGCCGCTAACACGTATACATTTTTGTGTATCAGCTGCACGATTATAATCTCTTGTGCCTTGTCCGAGGAATACATCTTTAAATTGATTCATCCCCGCATTTGTAAAAAGTAACGTCGGATCATCATAGGGTACAACCGGTGCACTAGATACTATTTTATGATCTTTAGATTTAAAGAAATCAAAAAACTGTTGTCTTATTTCGTTTGAAGTCATCAGATTTATCTTAATTATTGTTTTATATTTAATTGAGTAATATAACAAATAAGCGATTCTTTCGTGAATCGTTATGCTGTTTTCCGAATCAAATTATAAATATATTTGATATAATTATTAAAACAAATGGAGAATAAAATGGCTGAACACAAAGCTATGGTTAAACAATTACAAGGAATAACATTTGTAGGCAAGACAGAATCTAATAATTGGATAATAATGGATGGTCCTGAAAATTTTGGTGGAAGCAATGCTGGTATTAGACCAAAGGAACTATTATTATTAAGTTTAGCCGGATGCACTGGCGCTGATGTTTCTGCAATTTTACAGAAGAAGAGAGTAAAATTAGATGGATTTGAAATACAAATTTCTGCTGAATCAACTGAAACACATCCCAAAGTTTATACAAAAATAGATCTTGATTTTGTTTTCTATGGTAAAGATCTGAAAGAGAAAGATCTTGAGCGCGCAATCCAACTTTCGCAAAACACATACTGTGGCGTGACCGCAATGTTGCAAAAATCAATAGAGATCACACACTCTGTGACGATTAAAGAGGAAAAGTAAAAGTCCTCATATTTTAGTATTTCTCCCTCAATATTTTGGGGGAGAAGTTTTTTTCTGCCCCAATACTTTCTTTCTATAAATTTAATTAAATTCCACCTAGATATTAATCATCCCTAAAACTATAATGGTAATACAAAATCGAATAGATCAGGAAATAACAACTGAAAATCTCAGACAAATTAAAATCATCAGTATTGCAATGAATTTAGGCATAGCATTGTTTGCAATTGTTTGTTTGGTGCTTTACTTGTCTAATAATATAAGGAGTGACAAAACGGGATTGTTGGATATTTTACTTGGGATACTATTTTTGCTCTCCTCATCGGTGTATGTTTTGGCTTCTTTTCTTCCAAATAAAATTCTTCGAGAAAATCTTAAAAAGCAGGATGCCAATCTATTAGGAGCATTTACAACTTACCAAATTATTAAACTGGCACTTTATGAAGCTCCGGCATTATTTGGGTTGGTAATTATTGTTTTAGGAATTACAAATGGAGCGATCTATTCGAATAGTCATATTTTTGCGGCCATTGTACC
>RCND010000936.1_pt1 | contig 16504 bp, 17 predicted proteins | sample 2041351 | NCBI WGS metagenome assembly RCND01 (sample SAMN09708230, study PRJNA481090) | Marine sediment metagenome, whole genome shotgun sequencing project. | biome: marine sediment; feature: ocean; material: sediment; isolation source: Sewage treatment plant 12B marine sediment (STP12B) ... | reverse complement strand
CCGTATTCTATCATTTGTTCTGCATGGAAAGTACCTTCACTTCCAGTAAATCCTTGTACAATTATTTTGGAATCCTTATTTACTAAAACACTCATACTGCTGTCGATTTTTAATTTTGTGTTACAAAAATATAGGTTTGGCAATGAATACTAAAGCATTCTGCTTCTTATTTACTCGATAATTGAGATTTAAATACTCCTAGGCAAGCTCCAGCGTTTTAAGTTTCTTCTTTTATGAATGCCACGTGGCCTTGGCACTAAGATAGTTTACCCTCAATCTTTTTAATTAGTTCTGGAATTTTCTTTACGTAGGCCAATTGTTTCAATTTTTCTCTAGATTCTTCTGCGGGTGTGCCAAAATAGCTCTTTCCGCCTACAACTGATTTAGTAACTCCGGTCTGCCCCATAATTACCGCTTTTTTCCCTATAGTAATACCACTATTGGTGCCTACCTGACCCCAAATGGTAACCTCATCCTCTATAATTACACATCCCGCAATACCAGTCTGGGAAGCAATGAGACATTTTTTACCGATTAGCGTATCGTGGCCCACCTGAACCTGATTATCTAATTTTGTACCTGTTCCTATTGTCGTATCACCTGTAACCCCTTTATCAATGGTACATAGGGCTCCTATATCCACATTGTCTTCTATTACGACGCGACCTCCTGAAAGTAATTTGTCAAAACCTTCAGGTCTATTCTTATAGTAAAAGGCATCGCCACCTAAAACACTGCCCGCATGTATAGTTACACCGTTCCCAATAACACAATTATCATAAATGCTAACGTTGGCATGTATCGTGCAATTATCTCCTATGCTTACGTTGTTACCAATAAAAACATTAGGCTGAATAATTGTATTCTTTCCTATGGATGCTGATGTGGCAATGACATTAGTTGCCGCTGCAAAAGGTCTAAAGTAATTAGTTAAGGTATTAAAATCTCGAAAGGGATCATCAGAAATTAGCAAAGCTTTACCTTCTGGGCAATCTACCTTCTTATCAATAAGGATGATAGTAGCCTTGGATTGCAATGCCTTCTCATAATATTTGGGGTGGTCTACAAAAACAATATCGCCGGGCATTACTACATGAATTTCGTTCATGCCCAATACTGGGAAGTCATCTGGTCCCACAGCGGTACAGCCAATTATATCAGCTATTTGTTTTAAGGAGAAAGTAGTAGGGAATTTCAAAGTTATTCTTTTACGCGCTCCATATAGGAACCGCTTGAGGTGTCTATTTTAATTTTGTCTCCTTCATTTATAAACAACGGCACATTTACCTCTGCACCAGTTTCAACCTTCGCTGGTTTAGTTGCATTGGTCGCAGTATTTCCTTTTACACCAGGCTCGGTATACGTTATTTCCAAGATTACACTTGTCGGCATTTCTACGGATAAAGGCAAGCTATCCTCTGTGTTAAACATAATTTTAACCACTTCCCCCTCCTTTAACAGGCCAGGCGCGTCCAAGGAGCTTTCCTCTAAGGTAATTTGATTATAATCATCTGTATTCATAAAATGATAGGTCTCCCCCTCAGGATATAAATATTGATAAGAGCGTGTCTCTACCCGTACATCTTCAATTTTATGACCTGCTGAAAATGTGTTATCCAACACTTTTCCAGAGGAAACACTTTTAAGTTTTGTTCTTACAAATGCTGGTCCTTTGCCCGGTTTTACATGTTGAAAATCAATAATTTTATAGATATCGTTATTATATCTTATACAAAGTCCCTTTCTAATATCGGATGTAGATGCCATTTAAATTTATTTAAAATTTTGATTTTATTAGTTGATTTTTCGGTAGCTATTTTGATATTTAATTAGTACTGAAATAACCCTTCATAATTCCTCGCTGTGAATCGCGAATAAATTGAAGTATTTCATCCCGCTCCGGTGTAGCTTCCATTTCGGCCTCAATAATCTGTACCGCTTGGGAATTATTATAGTTTTTTTGATAAAGTATTCTATAAATATTTTGAACCTCTCGAATTTTTTCAGAAGTAAAACCTCTTCTTCTTAGCCCTACGGAGTTGATACCCACGTATGACAGCGGTTCTCGAGCAGCTTTTACATAAGGAGGAACATCTTTACGCACCAAAGACCCACCGGTAACAAAAGCATGTTGACCAATAGATACGAATTGATGCACAGCTACTAATCCTGCTAGGATAACATTGTCACCAATAGTAACATGGCCCGCCAAGGTAGAATTGTTTGAGAAAATACAATTATCACCTACAAAACAGTCATGGGCAATATGACAGTACGCCATAATAAGGCAATTCTTACCTATTACTGTCTTCATTCTATCCGATGTGCCTTTATGAATGGTAGCACATTCGCGAATAGTGGTATTATTTCCAATGACGACTGTTGTTTCCTCTCCATCATATTTAAGGTCCTGCGGTGGTGCAGAAATCACCGCTCCTGGAAAAATATTGCAATTCTTTCCAATTCGTGCACCTTCCATAATGGTTACGTTGGAACCTATCCAGGTACCATCTCCGATAATTACGTTATTGTGAATTGTAGTAAACGGCTCTACAACAACATTTTTTGAAATTTTTGCTCCCGGGTGTATATAAGCCAATGGCTGATTCATACTATGTTCTTTTAACTATTTGCGCCATCATCTCTGCTTCGCTTACTAATTTATCGTTGGCATAGGCATATGCTTGCATATGACATATTCCCCTTCTAATAGGGGTGATTAGGCTACAATGGAAAATTAAAGTATCTCCAGGTAATACCGGTTTTTTAAATTTTACTTTGTCTATTTTCATAAATAGCGTTAGGTAATTTTCTGGATCAGGAACGGTACTCAGTACCAAAATACCTCCCGTTTGGGCCATCGCTTCTACTTGGAGTACTCCTGGCATAACCGGTGCACCAGGAAAATGCCCTGTAAAGAAAGGCTCATTCATAGTAACGTTCTTCATTCCAACAACATGCTGCTCAGAGAGCTCTATAATACGATCTATCAAAAGGAAAGGAGGTCTATGCGGGAGCATTGCCATGATTTGATGGATATCCATAAAGGGGGGCAAGCTTAAATCGTATTTGGGGACCTTGTTCCGCTTTTCCAATTTAATAATATTGGAAAGCTTTTTTGCAAATTGGGTATTTACAAAATGTCCTGGTTTGTTAGCAATGACCTTACCTTGTATTCTGGTTCCTGCTAAGGCCAAATCACCTATAACATCTAAAAGCTTATGACGGGCGGCCTCGTTGGGCTGGTGTAGCGTAAGATTATCAAGAATACCATTTGGTTTTACAGAGAGCTTCTTTTTATTAAAAGCTTTCTCCAGTTTCTTCATTGTTTCTTCAGAAATCTCTTTATCTACATAAACAATGGCGTTGTTTAAATCGCCACCTTTGATAAGCCCATTTTCCAATAACATCTCCAATTCATGCAGAAAACTGAACGTACGTGCATCAGCAATTTCCATCTTAAAATCAGATAGCCGGTCCAAGGTGGCGTTCTGAGTGCCCAGCACTTTTGTTCCAAAATCGACCATAGTGGTTACTTGGTATTCATCTGAAGGAATTACGGTTATTTCACTTCCAGTAGCCTCATCCTTATAAGAGATTACCTCTTTAATAACATAAACATCACGCGTAGCTTTTTGCTCTACGACACCTGCTTCTTCTAGCGCTGCTACAAAAAATTTAGAGGAACCATCCATAATGGGTGGCTCAGAAGCATCTAACTCTATAAGAACATTATCTATTTCCAATCCTACCAAAGCTGCCAAAACATGTTCTGAGGTTTGTATTTTCACACCCCTTTTCTCCAAGTTTGTGCCTCTTTGTGTGTTGATGACGTAATTTGCATCGGCCTCGATGATAGGTTCCCCCTCTAAATCAATCCGCTTAAAGGCATATCCATGGTTTTCCCCTGCCGGTAAAAATTTAAGAGTAACGTTGGCACCTGTATGCAAACCAACACCTGTTAGGGAAACTACCTTCCCTATAGTACGTTGCTTATCTGTTGTTGTCTTCATCATCTGTCCTTTTTTTCAAGGTTGTCTATTCTGTTAATAATCTTTGGTAAATTCTTAAAGTGTACGTATGACTTATTGTAGTCCCCATAGTTTAAAGCTGGTGAACCTTGTAATACCTCATTATCCTTTACATTTCTTCCTATTCCGGATTGTGCCTGAATTTTCACATAATCACCAATAACAATGTGACCAACGATTCCTACTTGCCCACCTATCATACAATGTTTTCCGATTTTTGTAGAACCCGCAACCCCAGTCTGTGCTGCAATAACCGTATGCTCACCAATTTCAACATTATGTGCAATCTGAATCTGATTGTCCAATTTCACCCCTTTTCTTAAAATAGTAGATCCCAAAGTAGCCCTATCTATGGTAGTGCCCGCACCTACATCTACATTATCTTCTATAATAACATTCCCTGTTTGAGGAATCTTGGTGAATTCTCCTTTATTGTTTGGTGCAAAGCCAAAACCATCAGCTCCTAGAATAGCACCGCTATGGATTACGCAATCCTTTCCAATTATGGTTTCCGAATAAATCTTTGCTCCCGCGAAGACAGTTACACCATCTCCAATAGTAACGTTATTTCCGATATATACGTTAGGGTAAATTTTAACATTATTACCTAAGCTTACATTGTCCCCTAAATATGAAAATGCGCCCAAATACAAGTTTTCCCCATAGGTAGCCGTATCAGATTTAAAGACAGGTGCTTCTATACCTACTTTATTATCTTTTGCTTGATTGTAATAATCGAGTAATTTAGAAAAGGATTCGTATGCATCTTCCACCTTTATTAATGTAGTTGTAAACGCTTGCTCTGGCACAAAATCCCTATTAACAATAGTAACTGAAGCCTTTGTATTGTAGATGAACGATGTGTACTTAGGGTTGGCTAAAAATGTTAAAGAACCTTTTTCGCCCTCTTCTATTTTTGCAAGTTTATGAACGGCTACCTCTGGATTTCCCTGTACTTCACCATCTAAAATGCCTGCAATTTGACCAGCTGTAAATACCATGAGTGCAAAAGTAAGAAAAATAGTTAAACGTCTTCTTTAGGGTGACAGATATAATATTTGATTACTGTTTTGGATAAAGCATTCAAATTTAAGTGATCCGAAAGTTTAGCAACATCAACGATTTTACCGTTTTTCTTCAAAATATTGATGTTCTGTTCGTAACGGTCATAGGCTTTATTCTCCAACTTTCCTTTAAATACAAAGTAACCTGTCTCCTCATCGTTAAGCCCATATTTCTTCTTCGTTTCTTGAAACTTTTCCTGAAATCGTTTTTCCGAGATAGGCTCTTTCTTTATTTTTATATGTAACAAGCGGCGATGCACTATCATTTTACAAAGCTCAGAAAGCACAAAATCTTCTGTATACTGCCATTCCTTAATTACTGATAGGATATCGACGTCGTCTAATTGTGCAAAAATCCCTAGGGTATTAGAGTCAAAACTATCCTTATCTACTGCCCTGGTTAAAAAGAATAATAAGGATTTACTTGCATGAAGATTCACACCATCGGAAATAAGAAAACGAGCTCGTTTTAGAATACTAATAAGTAATTGTTCCGCAACAACGCCTGTCTTATGCAAATATGCTTGCCAGTACATAAACCGTCTTGCCATAAGAAATTTTTCTACGGAATAAATACCCTTTTCTTCTACCACTAACTGCCCATTTACCACGTTAAGCATGGTGATGAGGCGGTCCGAATTGGTATTCCCTTCTTCCACTCCTGTGTAAAAACTATCACGTTTTAAATAGTCCAAACGGTCTATATCTAGTTGGCTGCTTACCAATTGGTTTAGAAACTTTCTAGGGTGTTTACCAGTAAAAATAGATAAGGCAACCGTTAAACTTCCGTTAAATAGCACATTTAACTCCTGCATGAATTGAATAGAAATATACTCATGACTAACTCCTTCTACAATACTGTGTTCCATAGCATGGGAGAAAGGACCGTGCCCTATATCATGTAAAAGAATGGCACAAAGCAAGCCTTGTTCTTCTTCATCGGAAATAGCAACACCTTTAAAACGAAGTACTTGGATAGATTTCTGCATTAAATGCACACAGCCCAATGCATGATGAAAACGAGTATGATGTGCCCCAGGATATACTAAATATGAAAGTCCCATTTGAGATATTCTACGAAGCCTCTGAAAATAAGGGTGTGCAATCAGGTCAAATACCAGTGGGTTTGGGATTCTAATAAATCCGTAAATTGGATCATTAAATATTTTGAGTTTATTTGATTTGGACAATGTCAATTTTATTTTGAATCAAAATCAAAGTTATGGAATTGTAACAACAAGTACAGTGATAGGTTCATAGTTCTATAAAAATGAGCAAGTCCTAAAATCATTCTTTAAAAAGCACTGACAATACTATGAATAAAATAAAAATACTTTGGGTAGATGACGAGATAGATTTGTTAAAACCCCACATCCTCTTTTTAGAGGCCAAAGGATATGAAGTACTAACCTGTAAAAGTGGTCGGGAGGCTTTAGAAGAACTAGAGGAGACGAGCGTTGACATTATTTTTTTAGATGAGAATATGCCAGGTATTTCCGGTTTGGAAACCTTGAACGAAATTAAGGTGATGAATGCTTCTATTCCGGTGGTAATGATAACCAAGAGTGAGGAAGAATTTATTATGGAGGAAGCCATTGGCTCCAAAATCGCAGACTACCTAATTAAGCCCGTGAATCCCAACCAAATTTTACTATCGCTAAAGAAGAATTTAGACCATTCCCGTTTGGTATCAGAAAAGACAACTAGCAACTATCAGCAAGAGTTCCGAAAAATTGCGATGGACCTATCTATGGTAAATTCATATGAAGAATGGATGGAGTTGTATAAAAAATTAATATACTGGGAATTACAGTTAGAGCAAATCGAAGATAGCGGGATGTTCGAGATTTTGGAATCCCAAAAAGTGGAGGCCAATAACCAATTTGGGAAGTTTGTAGATAAAAACTATCGGGACTGGTTTTCCGATGCCAATGCTCCGGTTATGTCCCATACGCTGTTTAAAAAATGGATAGCTCCAGAAATCAAAGATTCTAAAACGCTTCTTGTAGTGGTGGATAATCTTAGATATGACCAATGGTATGCCTTTGAGGGTACGGTAAATACCTTTTATAAGAAACAGAAGGAAAAAAGTTATTTTAGTATTTTACCCACAGCCACCCAATATGCCAGGAATGCCATTTTCGCAGGATTGACACCACTGGATATGGAAAAAAAATATCCTAAGTGGTGGAAGAACGATACCGAGGAGGGTGGGAAAAATTTATTTGAGGATAAGTTCCTAGGCGAACAATTAAAAAGGTTGGGGTTAGATATTACTTGGGATTACCATAAAATAAGTAGTCTAAAACAAGGGAAACATTTATCCCAGAATTTTAAATCGCAAAAGGATAATGACTTAACCGTTATCGTTTATAATTTTGTGGATATGCTTTCCCATTCGAAGACAGAGATGGAAGTTATAAAAGAACTAGCATCCAACGATAAAGCATACCGATCATTAACCCAAAGTTGGTTCAAGAATTCACCCTTATTGGAAATTATTCAACAAGCACAACACATGGGGATGAAGCTTATTATCACCACAGATCATGGAACCATTAATGTAAAATCACCTTCAAAAGTAGTGGGAGATCGGGATACCAGTGCCAACCTACGTTACAAAACTGGAAGAAGCCTTACCTATGAGAATAGCGACGTGCTAGCGGCGAGAGATCCTAAAAGTATTTTTTTACCAGCGATAAATATGAGTAGCTCCTATATTTTTGCTAAAAACGATTTGTTCTTTGCCTATCCTAATAACTATAACCACTATGTGAGTTATTATAGGAATACGTACCAACATGGGGGGGTATCCTTAGAGGAAATGATTATTCCTTTTGTGGTTTTGGAACCAAAATAATATAGGACTAGTTATTAAAAACTACCTTAGTTCAGTTTGAAATTGGTTATATAACCCTAAGATAATTCATCAGCGCTAGTGCAAATAAAAAATATAACATACTCCGAAGAAAATATCAATGAGATAGCAAAGAAAATCATATCAACTGTTCGGTCTAAATGCTTAGCTTTTTACGCACCTATGGGAGCAGGTAAAACTACGTTGATAAAAGCTTTGGTAGCCGAATTAGGAGGTTTGGATGTGGTCAGCAGTCCAACATTTGGGCTAGTAAACGAGTACCATAATACCAACGGAGAGGTATTGGCCTATCATTTTGATTTTTATCGATTACAAGATGAAATGGAGGCTATGGATATGGGGTTAGAAGATTATTTAGATTCGGAAAGATGGATTTTTATGGAATGGCCAGAAAAGATTCCAAATTTGATTCCAACTGAAGCAGCTATTATTCATATTGAAGTATTAAGTCCTACCGAAAGAAGTATTTCATTTTAAATCAATTCAACTAGGAGGGCTTAAATAATACTCTTAGCGGGATAAAAATTATTCTCGACAGCGTTTCCACCTAGTTTTTTATTGTATTTTTTCGACGAAAAACCTGTTTTTCGTTAAAATGTACGTTTTAAACGTTAAAATGCACATTTTATACGTTTAAAAACATATTTGTTGTGCTTTATTTCCTACATTTGAAAATGAGAACAAGTAGTACTAACTTAAAAACCCCTTTGAAAATGAAAAAACAAAAAACATTATTGGCTTCTTTGGCTTTAGGAATCTTTTTAATTGCTTTGACAGCTCCAATCATTTCTGTGGATAATCAGGAATTGGGTATTGATAAAAGAAAGTTGACAAAGAAAATTTAATATTTCAGTATTAAAATATAAAGGGGAAGATGCAAATCTTCCCCTTTTTTTATACTTTTTTTTGCGATAAATCGTTAAGATTTTAGTGCGTAAAGTAATAAAATGAAAAAAGGAGTTAGAAAAAGAGCTAAACATAAAATTATACTTGAGACTATCCTTGTATTTTTTATCGCAATAGCTCCATTCTTATATAAGATTTATGATTATTTTCCTGTAAGCGAAGACGGGACGATTTCATTTTTTGGAATAATCATTGGCACAAATGGATTCGAAGATGCATCAACATTTATATGGTTTCTAACGAGCAAAATAGTTCCACTATACCTTTTGCTTTTTTGGTTTCTAACTTCACGTGATTGGTGGTATCATATTATTTTGATACCTATTGCTATGTACTCTTTTCAATTATTTGAAGTTGTTTTTGATTCTGATCTCCAAATAGACACAGAAAACACCTTATGGTTACTTCCTATATGTATGGTCGTAATACCTTTCGTTTACTTTATAAGAGTAAAACTTTATGATAAACACGTTCACGGGATAGACCTAGAAGCTATTGATGCTGAGCTAGAAGAACTAAAATCAAATAAAGAACTAGAGCAAGTTAGTAACTTAGATATTCCAGCAGATGATTTTGATGGCATGAACCAAGAATCTATTGCAGAGGAGTTGGATAGAAAATTATCTACTCGAAATTTGGAACAAGCCGCAAAGCAATTTCAACTACGACTACAAAATTTGCTACATTTCAACAATAAATAACATTCTTTTCCTATCACATATTAAGGATATGGGATTTTAGCTAAAAATTGTACATTTGACCATAACACCTGTTATTGGGATTTAGTCAGTTTATACCTATGAATCAACCTTCATCACCCTTTAGTAAACAGCAATTACTGCCACAAGAAGAAACCTTGGAAATTTTAAAGCAGAAAGGAGAGCTTTTTATAGGCCTACCTAAGGAAAATCAATATCAGGAAAAACGAATATGCCTTACCCCAGATGCAGTGAATGCAATCACTTCCAACGGGCATCGCGTACTCATTGAATCGGGTGCCGGAAAAGGAGCGCATTTTTCTGATTTGGACTACACCAATGCTGGTGGGGAAATTACCAAGGATACCGCTAAAGTATTTGGCTGTCCATTATTGTTAAAAGTAGAGCCCCCTACCCTAACAGAAATCGGGATGATTAATCCACAGACTACCGTTATTTCTGCTTTGCAAATCAAGACACAGCAAAAATCATATTTTGAAGAATTGGCACGAAAACGCCTTACAGCAATTGCCTTTGAATACATTAGGGATGAAGACGGGAAATTTCCTGCTGTTCGTTCCTTGAGCGAAATTGCAGGGATTTCCTCTGTACTTATCGCTTCTGAGCTTATGTCTACTAGCAATAAGGGAAACGGACTCATGTTTGGTAACATAAGTGGTGTTCCGCCTGTAGAAGTGGTCATTATTGGCGCTGGAACTGTGGGTGAATTTGCTGCTAGGTCTGCTATCGGCTTAGGCGCAAATATTAAAATATTCGATAATTCCATCACCAAGCTACGAAACATACAGACCCACCTAAAGCAAACGGTTTACACCTCTACCATACAGCCAAAAAATCTATTAAAGGCTTTAAAACGTTGCGATGTAGCTATAGGTGCTACCCGTGGTAAAGACAGATCTCCCGTGGTAGTTTCTAGTACCATGGTTGAACATATGAAAAAAGGAGCTGTCATTATAGATGTGAGTATAGATACCGGAGGTTGTTTTGAGACGTCGGAGATTACAACACATAACAAGCCCACTATAGAAAAATATGGCGTAATCCACTATGGCGTGCCCAATATCCCCTCCAGATATCCAAAAACAGCAACCGTTTCCATAAGCAACATATTTACGCCCTATCTGCTTAAGATTGGTGAGGACGGCGGACTCGAAAACTCCTTACGTTTTGATAAAGGTTTACGTAACGGGTTGTACATGTACCATGGTATTTTAACAAATAAATCCGTTGGAGATTGGTTCGATTTACAGTATAGCGATATCAATTTTCTAATATTCTAGATTAGCACTACAGTTTCTTTTTGTATCGGCTGGAAAACCATAATTTTACATCGATTTAAAAACAAGCTTGCAGTATGCCATTTATAAAACGTTTGGGTTTTTATTTAGTTGGAGTATCGATTGGAATTGTCTTTTTGACGTTTTTCTTTAAGAAAAAAACGGAAGATACCGGAGTCTATTTTTGTTATTTCCCTAATTGTAGAACGCTAAAGGATATACGGTCGAAGCCAATGTACTATTCCGATGATGTTAGTACACAATTACTAAATAGACAGCTAGACAGCGCTGACATTGTTAATTTACTTACCCATGGTGATGTAGATTTTGGACTTAGCGACACCAAATCTGCACCTTGTAAAACCTACATCATCGAAGGTATAATTAAGGATAAGGAAATGGTTGCTACTGTAAGAAACTGCAGTAAAAAAGTAACTTTAGAGCGTATTGTCCCAAATACAAATTAAGCTGACCTTTTATATCTACCTTTTCATTAGCTAAGCAATAAGAAATAGCAAAGTATAAGCAACATTAGACCCCTCTAATACCCAAGATGGAATTAAAATGTTTAGATTTTTCTTCTTTTCCGTTCTTGTTTAAGTAAGGAAAGTTCTCGGGTCGTTTGGCCTGCCACTGATGTGTTTTCCTCGGCCCGTCTAATAAGGTAAGGCATCACATCTTTTACGGGTCCAAAAGGCAAATATTTAGCCACATTATAACCGTTGTTGGCAAGGTTAAAGGAAATATGATCACTCATGCCATACAACTGTCCAAACCATATACTTTGGTTGTTTTTATCAACTCCTTTTTGTCTCATTAATTCTATGAGCTTTAGGCAGCTTTGCTCATTATGGGTGCCGGAAAAAATAGAAATCACCTCCAAGTTAGTAACCATGTAAGCAATAGTAGCATCAAAGTTTTTATCCGTTGCTCGTTTAGATTCACAAATAGGTGTACGGTAGCCTTTTTCCTTGGCTCTTTCGTTCTCCTTTTCCATGTAGGCACCACGAACTACTTTCATTCCAATCTTAAATCCATCTTGCTTCGCTTTCTTGTGTAGCTCTTTTAAATAGGGAAGTCTATCCCATCTATATGTTTGTAGTGTATTAAATACAATGGCTTTTTTCTTATTGTACTTACGCATCATCTGCTCCGCCAATTCGTCTGCCGCATCCTGCATCCAACTTTCCTCACCATCTATTAATAAGGATACATCTAAGTCATAGGCTTTTTTACAAACGGTATCAAATCTATTTACAACGCGTTGCCATTCTGCGGTTTCTTTTGTCGTAAGCGGCTTTTTCTCCCCTATTTTTTGGTAGAGTGCAAAACGACCAAAACCTGTAGGTTTAAAAACAGCAAAAGGAATGGCGTCTTTTTCCTTTACAAAGTCCAGTATCTTCAAAATTATTTTTGTTGCATTATCAAACGGGTCTTCCTCTTGTTTACCTTCTACCGAGTAATCCAGTACCGAGCATACCTTTTTCTCGAACATACGATCCACCACAGGCAGGCAATCTTCCTCATTTACACCACCACAAAAATGGTCGAACACCGTAGCACGTATCAGACCCTCTACAGGTAATTTCGCCTTTAGAGCGAAATTTGTCATTAGCGAACCCATTTTTACTAATGGTTCATTGGAAATCATCTTAAAGAGAAAATAGGCCCTTTCCAGTTCCGAATCGGTTTTTAACGAAAAAGCTGTTGCGGTATCCTCAAAAATTCCATCCATAAATAGTAATATTTTTTGTTATCAAATATAATCACAGAAATTCTATTCTTTAGATTTAAAATCCTTTATTTTGTAAGTAGAACCGAGCTTTATATTGGCTGTTGTTTAACTCATTATTTTATGGAATCTATTGTTTCTGATGCTTACGCCGTACATTTTAATACTGTTGCTTATACATCGCTGAACACCCATTTGGCAGTCGCCAATTATTCAATTATCTATATTTTGGTAGACGAGAATACCCATGAGCTTTGTTTGCCTCAGTTTATGGCTGAAATCTCGGGTACTTATGATTTTGAAATTATTGAAATAGAATCTGGTGAAATCAATAAAACGATAGAAACCTGTGTTGGGGTGTGGAATGCTCTCTCTGAATTGGGTGCCGACCGCAAAAGCCTAGTGATTAATTTGGGAGGCGGTGTATTGACAGATTTGGGTGGGTTTGTAGCATCAACCTTTAAGCGAGGAATTGACTTTATAAATGTTCCCACTACCCTATTATCTATGGTGGATGCCTCCGTTGGTGGCAAAACCGGTGTAGACCTAGGTACCTTAAAAAACCAAATCGGAGTTATCAATCAGCCTGTCATGGTTTTGGTGATAACCGATTTTCTGGACACCTTGGAAGAACGCCAAGTAACCAGCGGTTTTGCAGAAATGTTAAAGCACGGCCTCATACGCGACGAAAGCTATTGGGAACAATTAAAGACCACAACATCCCTTGAGGAGATAAAACAACAAATCCTACCATCTGTAGTTATTAAGAATAATGTAGTCTTACAGGACCCAACAGAGCAAGGATTACGAAAAATTTTAAACTTTGGCCATACACTCGGACACGCGGTAGAATCCTATCGTTTGGAAAATGATAGCCAAGAAACCTTGCTACACGGCGAAGCCATAGCCATTGGAATGATTTTAGAGGGATATATTTCTTACAAGTTAACCGGACTTTCTTTATCTGCTTTAGAGGATGTAAAAGCCACCTTTCTTAGTCATTATGACAAAGTAATTTTTTCCGTGGAAGACATTAGCCAGATTTCAGAACTCATGAAATTTGACAAGAAAAATTCCCACGGCAACATCAATTTCGTATTACTTAAGAGCATTGGTATGGCGCAAATTGATGTTACCATACCAGCCGAATTGATAACCGAATCGTTCGCATACTACGCCCAATAATACCTTTACATACTAAAAAGGGGTGTTTCACAACTCTTTGACTTAAAAAAGGTTTTAAATAACTAGTTTAGGTATAGGAACTTACCAATCCGATAAAAACCACCTAGTTATGTTAAGACGTTTAATCGATTACAAAAAATTAGACCACGAATTAGCCAATTTATTGATTGATACTTACCCTCATGGTTATGGAGATGAGGATATTATTGATTTTAAAAACCAACACGGGGATGTAGTTGAAGCAGTAGCACTAAGAACTTCGGATACCCTATACTTAGTAAAAATCAGCAAAAGCCTCTCTAACTTTATTGCTAATTTTGAGGAAAACATTGAAAAAGAGCTAGAATCAAAAACTCCGGAGCAGGTTATGGATAGCGAAGATTTAGATTCAGAAATAGCACTAGATCTTAGTGAAGAATTAGAAGATTTTTATGATTTGGACTAATTAACTATATCTTTCTTCCAAGATTTTAGCATGATGCTTCAAATGGCCACTAATTACGAAGCCTAAGGCAGCTACGCTCCATGGCATATCGCTAGCAGTTCCAATACGTCTTAGTTTTTCTTGTGACAAAGACTTAAATATAGCGATTGTACCCCCCCTTACCGCCAAAAACTCCATTACAATATCGTCTTTAGTTCTATTTTCACTTTCACATTCCCTAACGTAAGCTTCATGATCAAATCCAGGTAACGCCGTTTTATCGTTTCTCGAGAACCGAAATGCCCGGTATTGGAATATGCGCTCCGTATCTATAATATGAAGTAACACTTCTGCAATAGTCCATTTTTTTGGTCCATAGGCATATGCGAGCTTTTCCTTAGTAAGTCCTGAGGTGTAGTTAACAAACCATTCCTTGCTTAACACTAGAGCTTCTAACAACTGCTCATCTTTTACCATATTTAGATAAGTTGCGTAAAAGTGGTTGAATTCGTTTTCTTTAAGTTCCGATAAATACATAGTGCTTTTTTATTTTAAAGTAAATAAAAAGCCCAATTGTAATATAACAATTGAGCTTAAGACTGTAATCGTTTTAGGTCCTATAGTTCATTGAAAATAGTATGCATCAAACGCTTCTTATCGTTGAAGCTTTCTTCCAATGAAATCATGGTTTCTGTTCTACTGATACCTTCTATATCATCAATTTTAAAGATGATGTTTTTGGCGTGCGTAGTGTCCTTAGCTCTAATCTTACAAAAGATATTGAATTTTCCTGTAGTGATGTGGGCAATAGTTACGTTCGGAATTTGGTTCAAACGTTCCAATACAAACTTAGTTTGGTGTGTTTTTTCCAAAAATATACCTACATAGGCTATAAATGCATAGCCCAATTTCACATAATCTAAGGTTAGGGAAGACCCCTTAATGATACCTGCCTCCTCCATTTTCTTTACACGAACGTGAACCGTTCCTGCAGAAATCAATAATTTCTTAGCGATGTCCGTGAAAGGTGTTCTTGTATTATCAATCAACATATCCAGAATCTGGTGGTCTATTTCGTCTAACTTAACTTTACCCATGGTTGCTTATTTTTTGACAAAATTAAAACATTATGAAATTAAATGTAAAGAATCTCTTCTTTTTTTAAAGAAAATGTAAGCTTATGCTAGTTTTGAAAGAAAAAAAGGAATGAAATTTACTTAAAAAGTGATGTGATTCCACACTCTTCTAGCCATAATCTATCTTTTATGATTCCTACATCTTTAATTTCGTGACCAAACGGAGATGCTACTGATGTATTTTTTTTATCAATCGCAGGTTTAAAGACAATAACATCTTCTTGTAATAACTCTTGAAAAAGTATAACTACTTTGGCACCTAACTCTAAGTCGGCATCCAGCAAATGGGCATTTTTGACAAGCACATCGCAATACATTTTTTGGTTTTCAGGGATGGCTTGGTAATCCTCAACGCTGAAATTTTCTAATTTCTCTTGACTAATACTAGCAAGCGCTTCCAGCAGGGCTGTAAAAATATACTTCCGTGTTATTTCACGCTCGTAATCTTTTGAAAAATGTCCGGCCTCAAATAATATAGTGGGCGTATGTAACATTTGAAAAAAGTCCCCAACACAGTTCGCGTTAAAACCATCATCATACCTCCCAACTTGTCCTGGTATCTGTTGTTGAAGGCGGTTATTCATTGCGGCTATAAGCTGCATACTCTTAATTCTAGATTCCGAAAGGTTGCGTCCTTCGTCAAAAGCCGGAGCCAAAAAAGAAACTGTTGCGGGCTTTGATGTTTGGCCTACGTTAAATATCGTTCTTTGATCATGCAGGTTAAAACAATAATCGGGCTTAAAATTCTCGTATGCCAATCTTAATATTTTACTTTCTGGTTGTGATTGGTTTTGCGCATCCCTGTTCAAATCTATTTCATTTGCGTTTACCCTAGTGTATGCTTTTGCACCATCAGGATTTAAAATAGGAATGATTTGCAGTGTGAAATTTTGAAGGATATTTTCAGATTCTGCCAATTCCAATTTCAGGTAGTTGAGGAAATCTAAAACGGCCTTTGTGGTGGTTGATTCATTTCCATGCATCTGGGACCACATAAGAATACGTTTGGGTCCCGTACCAATTGTTAATCCATAAATCGGCTTCCCGTTTACCGATTCACCCAAAACGTTCAGATGAAACGAGGCTGGTAGTTGTTGCAGAAAATTCTGAATATGCGCATTGGTAACATACCTCCCGTGTATTTCCGCCACC
>RCND010000935.1_pt1 | contig 16512 bp, 13 predicted proteins | sample 2041351 | NCBI WGS metagenome assembly RCND01 (sample SAMN09708230, study PRJNA481090) | Marine sediment metagenome, whole genome shotgun sequencing project. | biome: marine sediment; feature: ocean; material: sediment; isolation source: Sewage treatment plant 12B marine sediment (STP12B) ... | reverse complement strand
ATCACAAGCCATCTGTATAGTATGTTTCTTCTCATAAGAACAGTGCCTCATTTTATAGCTATTAAGAAAGTTACTCCTGCTTTAACATCTCATCTGGCCAGTTTGGTGTTTCAACGCGAGCCGTTTGGAGATAGGTTTCGATCTGTTTGACGATGTCGGGGTGGTTTCTCACTTCACACTATAGTTAGTTCCTGGCCCTGAGCCAAATAATTCAATGAAATTTTTGGTTACCAGGTCCTTAAGTAATCTTTTGACAGTTGGGTTAGGGATATTTAACCTTGAAGCAATGATGCCTGATTTTGAACCTGGATGATCAGCTAAGAACGCGATAATCGATTTCTCCCTTGGAGATAATTTTGCTTCTACGCCCGTCCTTTCCAATTTATTCAGCAGCTGAGTCTGAATGTTTAATAGTGCATTTAGGAAGAAAAATACCCAAGTTGTAATATTTTCTCCAGGTCTTTGGGCTTGGCATTTTCTCAACTCAATATAATACTCATTTTTACGATGCTCAATTTCATGTTCCAAACTTACGTATTGGATCCACTTATAGCCATTTTTCATTAGCAATAATGAAGAAATTATTCGACTAAGTCTTCCATTACCATCTTGAAATGGGTGGATGCTGACGAATTCATATGTAAAGATTGCGCACTTAACCAGAGGGTGTGTTTCGGCATCTCCTTTATACCAAGCAATTAGAGCATTCATAGCATCCTCAGTCTCAATGCCAGGAGGTGTTGTCTCAAATACTTTTTGGGTAGTACCATCAGGGAAGGATGCCTCTACACTATTACTATGTTGTTTATAATCACCTTTGTGCCATTGGTCCTTAGAACTATATTTCAGCAATCGATTATGAAGGTTTTTAAGTGCATTTTCCGTGATATTTATGGAATCCGCTGATTCAGATATCAGATCGAATACTTCAAAATAACCTGCTACTTCTTGGGAGTCTCTGTCTTCAAGTTTATCAATATCCATGTTCTCCAGTAGAACTTCTACTTCAGAATCACTCATCATTGATCCCTCGATTCTTGTGGAAGCACCCACACTCCTTACCGTAGCAATTGACTTCAATTGCTTCAAACTTTGGCCTTCTTTCTTCTCGATCGAACTCCAAGAAGCATCAAATCTATCAATGATACTAATCTGAGAAATTAGTTTCCAATTGATCTCTATATCAAATGTATGTACCTTATTCATAGCAAACAAAGATACGGAAAATAATCAAAAGTGATACGATATGATACGAATATATGCGATCGTGATACGATAAGAAATAACACTAAACAATTGGATAAAAGGCATCTAAACTGCCTCCCCTGCTGGCGATTATTGCAATTTCAAGCATAATTATTCTCATCATACCCCAAATCAGATTAAAAATCACTTCCTCTCCAAGTGCTTTGGTAACTTCCTTACCTGATTCGCTGAAGCTATTGTTATTAAGCTCCGGAACCTTTTTACCAGCTTTTGGATGAGTTTCGCATATCTCACAGAGTCTTTGCCAATGAATTCCCCGATGTCATTTAGATCAGAAAGAGCTGATTCAGTCCAGACTACTTTAACCATTTTTTCAGCTTTTCCTTGGCTTGCTCTTTTTCGTACACACGCCCACTTGCTGAATCCTCAAGCCCTTTCTGGATTTTCTCTACAACTACTAAATGGTCAATAACCTGATCAATAGTCAGGTTTTCTGGCAAATTGTTGAGTGAATCTATTATTTGAGTTTTGGTAATCATCTTGAATATATCTATCAAATACCAAGAATCAGGGTCATCAAGGAGATCCATTAAACGGAAAGAGGTCCGCTCATCCAATTTCGATCCGAAATTCATGGTTCCCAAGCATCCCATCCACATAATAGGTAGTTCCTGTCTAAATTGTGCAGGCATGCAGCAGCAGCAGAAAGATCAAACCAGCGCGAATGAGCGTTTTCATCCCTTTCATTACTTTCATTATTTACCTGCCGGTTTAACAAAATATTTGACCGTCAGTCCATTGGATGCATATACATCAATAAAGTGGCTGACTGCTTTTGCTACCAGGTTTAGTAACTCCTGGCCACGGGAGTGGGAATCGACCTATCTTTGCAATGCGCTTATTATCAGTATTCTATGGAATATAAAATACAAATTTTTACGCCCTTTTTCAAACCGCATTCATAGAATTAAGCAACAAGATTTTTCAAGTACACTTGTATTTTTCATCTTTTTTGGTGTTTTTTCAAGTGGATTTGAATTATTCGCTGTCAATTGGAGTTAATTAATTGACCAACTGTTTTATATTTATATCTATATCTATCATACTCGTGGATTTCGGCCTAATTTCCAACCTTAACAATAGAAATGAGCCATAAGGATTATATTTATAGCCCATTTTATAACTATATTTGGGCTATAAAGGCAAATGATATAACCCATGGCGTATAATGTTTGGAATTGGATGCTCAAAGATTGGCCTCGATTTACTTATGATGCAAAGGCTTTAGAAGTTCTGGAATATCAGTTTTCAGAAAACAGTGGAACTGTCTTCGGTGTATTGAAGCATGTACAAGAAGAATCAAAAAATGATTTTCTGGTAGAGATATTGAGCGATGAAGCCATAAAGACGTCCGAAATAGAGGGCGAGGTTTTAAATCGTGATAGCGTACAATCCTCAATCAAGAAAAACCTTGGATTGGCTGTTGATAAAAGAAAAGTTCCTCCGGCAGAATACGGCATTTCTGAAATGATGGTAGATCTGTATCTAAATTACAATCAAGCGTTAATGCACGAACAGCTTTTCTCATGGCATAAAATGATTACCAATGGCAGACGCGACTTAATTGATATTGGCTGCTACCGCACCGATGAAGATCCAATGCAAGTAGTATCTGGAAGACTGGATCTCCCAAAAGTTCATTTTGAAGCACCCCCATCCAAAACGGTACCCGCTGAAATGGAAAAGTTTGTTTCCTGGTTCAATCAAGTACATCAAAAAAACAAACAAAAAAATAAACAACAAAACATTTTACCTTTAGCTAAAGCAGGAATTGCTCACTTGTATTTTGTAAGCATCCACCCGTTTGAAGATGGTAACGGAAGAATTGGGAGGGCTATAGCTGAAAAGTCAATAGCCCAAAGTACCTTGCGCCCATCATTGATCTCACTTTCCTCTGCCATCGATGCAAATAAAAAGGATTATTATTCTTTGCTTGAAAAAAGTAATACAACACTCGAAATTACAGACTGGCTCGTCTTTTTCGCAAAGACAATTTTAGATGCACAGGAGCATACCTTGAAACGTATTGATTTTTTGATAGAAAAGACTAAGTTTTTTGACCGTTATTCTAAGCAACTAAACGAACGCCAATTAAAAGTTATAAAGCGACTTTTTGATGCCGGACATGAAGGTTTTCTAGGTGGTCTAAGCGCTAACAATTACCAAACAATAGCCAAAGCTTCAGCGTCAACTGCCACAAGGGATTTACAAGATCTAATTAAAAAACAAATCTTGTTAAAAACCGGAGTACTAAAAGGTACTACGTATTTTCTTAAAATAGAACCATTTAAAACCGAAAGTTTAAACGACTAGTATGCCGTAGTCTTTTGACCGGTGCTGAAAGCGCTGTACAGCTTTTACTATGGCAAACGCACCAACAACCCAGCCGTTCCCTCTGCCCCAGAAAACTTTTTCTCCATTGGCCTCTCTTTTTGTCATAAACCTGGTATCCCGGAACACAAGCCGCTCTTCCGGGTCATACAGGGCATCGCACTAGCACCATCTCTCCTGGTTCTGAGCGACCTCAAATTTTATATTGTCAGTTTTGGGATAGTACTTCATCTGGTAATCAAGCCTTTCCATGAACTCGCATTCAGCAAAACGGATTACTTGATTTTTTTGTTGTGGTGTAGAATTTCTGTAAGCCTCTAATATGTTTCTCGATGGAGGTATTGATATCTTGAATACATAGGGAAGAAAGAAAGAAATAAGACGATAAGGATTATGCAAAAGCTTTGCGTGGAGTAATTTATACTGTCGTATAAATTTCGAACAAGTGAGGGAAATGGGTGTTATGATTTTAAATAGATGAACCATGGAAATTAAGTACATCTGCACCTATTGGGGACAGAATACCACCCCCATAGAAAGTTTTGTGGAGAAAGCCAGGTCTGCCGGGTATGATGGCATCGAACTGAAAGTTCCCTTTGACACCGGATTTGTGGCTACACTACAAAAAGTGGTTGAGCGCCATGATGCCATCCTGGTGGCACAACAATGGCTCCCTCCAAAAAAGGAATCAGTCGAGCTATATCGGATTCGGCTGACCAATTACCTGACTCATCTTGTTTCTCTTTCTCCGGTATTTATCAATTCACATACGGGAAAGGATTACTTTTCTTTTGAGGATAATAGCTCTTTGATTGAAACCTGCATGGAAATTTCAGAGCAAACAGGTGTCGGGATTATTCATGAAACACACCGCGGAAGGTTCTCCTACCACGCGTCTTCTCTCCTGCCCTACCTGGAAAAATATCCCGATCTGGAGATCAATGCAGATTTCTCCCATTTTTGCAACGTATCAGAAAGCCTTCTTGAAGACCAGGAAGAGATTATAGATACAATCATACCCTCAGTCCGGTACATTCATGCCAGGGTCGGATTTGCCCAGGCTGCCCAGGTAAACCATCCCTTTGCCCCGGAATGGGAGCCAGCTTTGAACAGGTTCGTATCCTGGTGGCAAAAGATAGTTAATCATGCACTGGAAAGGGGTGAAAAGGTATTTCACATCTGTCCGGAATTCGGCCCGGTACCCTATATGCCGGCATTGCCATTTACCCAGAAACCTGTGGCCGACCAGTGGCAAATCAACCTGGAGATGATGAAATACCTGAGGGAGCATATCATTTGCTGAGCCATCTAAAACTCATCGAACCTTACATTCTCATCCGGCACACCATATTTTGAGAGCACCTCCCGGACTGCCGCAATCATCTCCGGCGGACCGCACAGGTAGTACTCTTTATCTTTGGCATTATCCTGACCGGCCAGAGACTCCCTGTTAAGGACCTCATGGATAAATCCTCGGTGGGAATCCCACCGATCACTCTCTTTTGGTTCTGATAGAGCCACGTGAAAGCTGAAATTATCATTCTTCCCAGCCAGTTCTTCCAGGTAATCTGAATAATATATCTCACCCTTTGAGCGGGCTCCGTACCAGTAGCTGACCTGCCGTTTGGTTTTCTGAGAATCGAATAACCAGGAGAGGTGAGACCGGAGGGGAGCCATACCCGCACCCCCTCCTACGTAGACCATCTCTTTATCTGAGTTGTTGATATGGAATTCCCCGAAGGGACCTGTGGCTTTGACCAGGTCCCCGGGTTTCAGATTAAAGACATAGGTGGATCCAACACCGGCATAACAGTTGACTCCCATGGGAGGAAGTGAAATGCGTACATTGAATCTAAGCTCGCTGTCTCTTTCAGGATTGGATGCGAAGGAGTAATTCCTTTTCGCCTTGATGGTATTGAATGAATAATGCCTGAATGCATTGACCTCCTTCCATCCTTTTTTAAATGGATCTTCAATGTCAAAACTTCCGAAACCAGTCCTGTGGGCGGGAATCTCCAGTTTCAGATAGTCTCCAGGCTGGTATTTGAATTCAGAGTTATCCTCCACTGGTTCAAGTACCAGTTCTTTGATAAAGGTGGCAACATTCTGGTTGCTGATCACCCTGAATTCATATACAGGGTCTGTATCAATAGCTCCACTCAATAAACTGATATCGAAATATAATCTGTTGTCCTTTATCACAGCGCCATAGCTCTTAAGCGCTTCGCATACCGGCTGTCTTCTGGGTGATCCATCTTCAATATTAAACCTTCCATTGTGTTTTGGACATTCGATAAGGTCTCCCACCAGCATACCTTCCGACAGGTGGGTATTCCCATGGGTACAGATCCCTTCGGTGATATAAAAGTGATCTGAATCTGTATGGTACACTGCGAAAGTCTGATCGTCCAGATCAAATCGCAGAACATCATTGGCCGCCAAATCATCCACTCTGCATATTAATACAAGACCCTCCCCATTGGCATCGGAGGTGGAAGCCTTATAAATCCGGTCAGGTTCTACCTGATTACCAGATCCTTCAGGGATTTTACGCTCTGCAAAATAGCTTGGGTCCTTTACCTGCTTTCTAAGAGTGGGTATTATTTCACGGTATGCTTCTACTATATTTCTATAGGGTACAGGGCAATCAGACTTTATCAGTTCATGTAGTTTTGGAAGGGCATGGTACGGAACCATGGGGAACATGTGGTGCTCCACATGGTAGTTCATATTCCAGTATAGATAGCGGTGAACCCGGTTCATATAGACGGTACGACAATTCAGCCGGTGATCAAGCACATTTTCGGCCAGACCTGCATGTTGGGTTAATCCATATACCCTCATCAACCAGGTTCCCACAAGGGTGGGTAATCCGATAAACAAAACAGGCAACAGGGTGGAAAAAACGAATGATGCCGCAATGGCCAGTGCAAAAATCGATAAATAGATTCGCGCATTCCAGAAAACTTTCCTGTACTCCGATTCAGGCAGAAATGTGGCCACCTCTTTGTCAATTCTCCCGGTGGCATGGATGATCATTTTCCGTAATTCTGCAGGAGCACTCTTCAGGGCGAACATATTCAGGATTATCTTTCTGATATCGGGTGGCCTGGGTGCAGCAATTTCCGGGTCCCGCCCACGTACCAGTGTATCGCTGTGGTGCCTGGTGTGACTCCATCTCCACACAATGGATTGACGAAATACCATAAAAGACGCAATTTCATAGAGTGTGTTATTCATCCAGCCCGACTTGAATGCTGTCCCATGACTTGATTCATGCCACCTGGAATCTGAAGTGGTTGCGTATAATACCGTATACACAAAATAGGGCAAAAGAAACCACCAGGTTCCCCACAACCATATCACCAGGAATGCCGATCCGAAAATTAACCCGAACCAGAGCAATGTATCCCAGATGGCCGGTCCGTTGCGCCGCACCTGTAATTCCCTCATTTTCTCTTTTGGCACAGGCGAAGTGTACCAGGTGGCGTTTGCCAGTCCTCGCTCCACCGATAATCCTGATTCCTCTCCCACCAGGCTGTAGTCGCGAATTTCTTGCTGAAGCTGCTCTGTTTCTGTCATAATAGCATTAAAATCTGCATTGCTGGCTGCAAAAATTATCTACTCATACCTGGAAATCCAGTAATATTTTAATGTTCTCCGCCGGATTCTCATCCAGTATCTCAAAACCTTTCTGGGTTTGAGAAGCGGGCAGTATCCGGGAAATAAGTGCTTCGGGTTTTAATCGCCCCATACTCAAATGCCCGATGACTTCGTTAAATTCACCATGGCTTACCCTGGATGAAACGATGCTCGCCTCCTTCCAGATCAATTCTTTAAAAACAACAGGTGAGGGTTCGTTCCCCAATCCCAGGACGCATACTTTTCCTCCTCCTGAAACCGACTGTACACATCCTCTTACGGGATTTACCACACCCTCGATCTTTTGGGCATGACCCACAGCTTCAAAGGCCACATCCACGCCTTTGCCCCCGGTTTCAGCCTTAATGCGTTCCACGGGGTTTTCATTTTCAGCATTAATAGAAATGACATTGTCGTAATACTCCGGGCCAATCGCCAGGCGTTGGTCCAGTATGTCTACCATGAAAACGGTATTGTCCGTTACGGTCCTTACGGCTTCCAGGATACAGAGCCCCACTTTTCCCGATCCCCAGATTACAATGGTGTCGTCTTTCTCCACTCCGGCCCTGTTTTTGGCATGACAACCAATACTCAGAACTTCCACCAGGGCCACATGCTCATCAGGTATGTTTTCGGGCACTTTATAAAGCATGGATGCAGGTAAGGAGATAAACTCTGTAAAGCCTCCATCCGAATCAATACCAATGAGCTTAAGGCTTGTACATGCCGGATAGTGGCCCTTTTTACAGGCCGGGCATTCCCCACACCAGATAATGGGATCGGGTGCCACTTTCTCTCCCACTTCCCATCCCGTGACTCCTTCCCCAACTTCGGCCACGACCCCGCCAAATTCATGCCCCATAATCATGGGTGTTTTCGTACGCGGGTGGAATTCACCTTTGTGAATGTGCTGGTCGCTGCCACAGATGCTTCCAAACCTTACCTGAATAAGAACTTCATCTTTCCCACATGGCGGTGTTTCCACATCCTTCCACTCTACTCTGTTATATTCAGCTAATACTGCTGCTTTCATGGTTTCGTTATTAGTAGTTCCCATATTCTTGAAGCGTATCCCACATGGCCCAGAAATTCTCCGGGCTCACATCATCCTGGATGTTATGCACCGGGGCAAAAACAAAACCGCCACCGGGAGCCAGGATATCGATGATCCTCTTCACCTGGTCGGACACGGCTTCGGGGGTACCATTGTTCAGGGTGGACTGCGTATCCACTCCGCCGCCCCAGAAAGTAAGGTCTTTCCCGAAATCCCGTTTCAGCTCCACCAGGTCCATATTGGCAGCAGTGAATTGTACCGGGTTAAGAATATCCAGTCCGGCTTCAATCAGGTCGGGCAGCAACTCACGGACCGCACCACAGGTATGCATGAAGGTCTTCACATGGGGAAGTCTTTTCTTCACATGTGTAAAAAGGATTTTTAACCGTGGAATTACCATGGTTCGCAGGGAACCGGGATCAATAATGGTGGAACTTTGAGAACCCAGGTCGTCGCATTCCGAGATCACCTGGATCCGCTCCTCCTGTCCGTTCTCTATGGCCCAGTCGATCACCTCATCCCAGTACTTGATCTTGTCCTCCAGGAAAATCCCCAGCAGCCGGTCCACCCCTTCAGGATCCATCACAGTGTCCATGAACCAGTTCTCATAGCCCCTTATTCTGACCGAGTTTTCGGTTAATCCGGCCACGTGGCGGTCCGCCACGCAGGCGTGTTCACCCACCTGTCCGATCTGCTGGCCCAGATCTTTCCGGAGTATTCTATGAAAATCCACCAGGTCGGTCCCTGGAAGATGGGGGATCCCTTCCGACAGGCTGGAATACTTCTCCAGCGGATGGGTTTTCTGGTTGAAATAGAGGTCCTGGCCCTCCACAAGTTCCCAGTCACAACCGTAAAAATCAGTCACCATGGTGCTAAGCCCGTCCACCCGTTTCCTGGAATGATACTCCGGTATACGCATGGACCCGATGCGGCGGGTATCCGATCTCAGTGCCACCAGGTTTTCTTCTACCGGGGTGATTATCTGGGAGATGGGATCCACCTCCTCCACATCGTATTTTGTGCTCATACCCCTGGCTCTCATGGCATCCTGGTAGGCATTTTTCGTAATGGCAGTCACTGTTGTACCGGCCAGGTCGTAGGGGATGCGATCAGCCTCCTCGTGGTTTAATGCTCTGGCTATTCTTTCTTTGCTATTCATTCCTCAAATATTTTAAAGTTTCAATGGTTCAATTTTTGGTACAATCAGGTGGATAAGCAATAAAGCAATCAGGTAACCGCACCCTGCCACAAGGAAGGGAATGGCATACCCATCCACTCCCACATTCTGTAGAATTTTCCCTACTCCAAAGGCTGTAATGGCACCACCAACAGCTCCACAGAAGCCTCCGAATCCGGCTACGGAGGCGGTTGCCTTTTTAGGGAAAATATCTGACATCAGGCTAAATACATTGGCCGACCATCCACAATGTCCTCCGGCAGCAAGGGAAATTAAGGCTATGGCCAGCCACAAGGAATCGGTATGGGGCACAAATACAACCGGGATGGCACAAATACCACAGGCCAGCATGCCCAGCTTCCTCCCCCTGTTAATGCTCGATCCTCTCTTTAACAACCTGGAGGAAAATCCTCCCAGTAGAATGCCCATTCCCCATGAAACCAGGTAGATGGTAAAAAACGGAAGACCGATCTCCTTCAGGTTTACCCCAAATTTTTCATTGAGGAATTTGGCCCCCCAGAAGAGGTAGAACCACCAGATGGGATCGGCCATAAATTTGGCCACAGCAATAGCCCAAGCGCCCTTGTGAGGAAGGATGGCTTTCCAGGGTAGTCGTTCAGAGGACTCGGTGCTTTCCGAGTCGCTGTTAATATGGGCAAGCTCCTCCTTCGAAACCCGTTTGTGTTGTCCGGGTCGGTTGTAGTTAAAAAACCACAGCACCATCCAAATGAGACTGATGGGGATGGTCCACAGAAAGGCTACTCGCCAGGTGCCAGCCATTAGCACCAGTCCGGGAATAATCAGGGGTGCCAGGATGGTTCCCATGTTGGCCCCCCCATTAAAAATACCCACTGCAAGCGCCCTCTCCTTTTTTGGGAACCACTCAGCAACTGCTTTAATGGCCGATGGAAAATTACCCGATTGACCAACCGCAAGGCTGAACCTGGCAATGGCAAATCCGATCCATCTTCCTGCCAGCGCATGCGCTGCAGTTGCTACGCTCCAAATTCCGATAGAGAGCAGGTAACCCTTTTTGGTACCTATCCTGTCTATGATAGATCCCATCAAAAGGAAACAGATGGCATAGGCAATCATAAAGGCCGTATTGATATAACCATACTGCTCTTCGCTCCAGCCAATGGATTTCTGAAGATCGGGAGCCAGTATTCCCAGTGCAGCGCGATCGATATACAAGATGGTGGTGGCAAGGAACAGTAGCACAAGGACAAACCACCGGAATTGAATTGATTTCTTAGTAGGATTCATGTTATAAAGATTTACGCAGGGTTATTTTTGTCTCGATGACCTCCTGCACAGGCCTTCGGTTCAATGCAAAGTCAGCAGCTTTTCTTCCCATAAGCTGAAAATCGGTACTGATAACGGTAATGCCCTGGCGGATTATTTCTTTGGTTGGTGTATCGTTATAGGATAGGATACCAATATCTCTCCCCAGTGTATACCCCGACTCTTCGGCCTTTTTTATGATGCCGATCAGGTGGCTGTCCTCAATCACAAAATAGGCCACGTTCTTTCTACTGGAAGTTAATACTGGTTTCTCTTCAATGGAATGACTGATCTTGTTCTCCTCACAGAATCGGTTAAAGGCTTTTTTAATATCCGGGGAGTGAAAGCTTCCTTCCGGATAAACCAGTATGAATTCGTTATAAGATTTGATCCTTTCCCTGATACCGTTTAAAGCAATCACCACCTCCTCAAAGAAGTCCTGGCTAAGGAAGGAGATCTCCTTTTTGCTGTTTACCGGTCGCACAATCTGCAGCAATTTATCACTGGGAATCTTCTCCAGCAATCCCAATACCTTCTTTTCCTGGATCGGTGTGATGATATAGAGACCGTATTTGCCCATATGCTCCTTCAGCACAGTTCTGAGTACATCAGGATTGCCATGGTGAAAGAAAAGATCAACAGCTACATTCCTGTCCCTGACCTTTTCCATAAATGTGTTGTACAGGATCTCGTGATACTGATTAAATGCTGTAAGAAATAAGAAAACCTTCAGCTGTTGTTTGATGTTCTCACTCTTTACAAAGTACCCTACCCGGTTACGGGATTCAATGATACCCCGGTCCTTTAGCTCGCTAAGAGCCTTGAGGACAGTCATCCTTGATACAGACAGCTCCTGCATAAAAGAGCTGACCGGAGGCAGGGTTTGGCCGGTACGGACTTCCTTAGAAGATATAGCTCTGATCACGCCACTCACCAACTGTTCATGCTTGGTTCGCCCCGGTTCAGATAACTCAAAGTTCCTGAAGAAATCGATCATTGCTCTGGTCTAGTCTGGTCTACTATGCAAATATAGAATATTAATACAAGTTTCAAAAGATCATTCATCCTTAAGCCCAATAATTGGATTCTGGGTGTCTTGTCAGCTTCCTGAAACTAAATGTATCAATGAATATTATTGCCAAACCATATATTTTCGCGCTAATTTTTACGGTATACCGAAAATTTTCATGATATTTGATCTATGTGGATAAAGAGATACTTGAGACAGAGTATTCAGGATGAGTTGATAAAGGGAGAGAAACTGGTTGTTTTGTATGGTGCCAGACAAACGGGAAAAACCTCTTTGTTGACCAGCATCACAAATGAGTTGCCCTATAAAACAATTCGAGTCAATGCTGATCAGGCTCGGTACCAGGAGGTATTTAGTGGCCAGGATCTTAAAAAAATGCAGGATCTGGTCGACGGATATGAACTACTCTTTATCGATGAAGGTCAGAAAATACCAGATTTGGGAATTCATTTAAAGATACTTCATGATGAGTTGCCCTCATTACGCATAATTGTTACTGGTTCATCATCCTTTGACCTGGCGACAAAACTTGGGGAGCCAATGACAGGTCGCAAAAGGGTCTACACTCTTTTCCCATTGAGTCAGGAGGAGATGGGCTCCTTGTACAATACTTTTGAACTGAAGAATCTCCTTGGTGATTTTTTGGTTTTTGGCTCATATCCAGAGGTTTTAACACAAAAAAACCGTGATGAAAGGTTTGAGGCCCTGAGAGAGATCAGCGAATCATATCTGATGAAAGATATCATTGAAATCAGTCAGATCAGGCATATTCAAAAGGCCTATCAATTGTTGAAGTTACTGGCATTTCAAATTGGATCTGAGGTTTCAATACACGAACTGAGTCAATCCCTGAAATTAAACCATGAAACAGTAGAATCTTACATAGGTTTATTTGAAAAGGCATTTGTTCTTTTCCGATTAGGTGGATTTAGTCGTAATCTGAGAAATGAAATTAAGAAATCCAGTAAAATCTACTTTTGGGATACTGGTATCCGAAATTATTTGATTGGCAATGTAAATCGCCCTGATCAAAGAAATGATATAGGAGCCTTATTCGAAAATTTCCTCATTGCCGAACGTCTAAAATGGTTACACAATCACAGATCGTTGTCGAATTCATATTTCTGGCGACTCTACACTGGAGCTGAAATAGACTATGTAGAAGAAAATCAAGGAATATTAACCGGGTATGAGATCAAATGGGGAAAAGGGAAAATTCGTGCCCCAAAATCCTGGACCGAGACCTACAAGGCAGATGTGGAATTGCTAAACCGTGAAAATTACCTAGATTTTATCAAATAAGTCAAGCCTGAGGCCAAAAGACGCTGACAATATCATCACCATTTAGGCCTATCTGTTAAGGGATAAAAAGATTATGCTGGATGAAGATCTTGCAGAACTCTATGATGTTGAAACCCGAAGACTGAATACTCCTGAGACGTATGATCGATACGAGGACGGATTGGACCGGAGGGCCGGGCAAAGATTCCCGTACGATTTTCTGTTGAATTCTGGACAATACTCCAAGGTAGAACGTGCACCAAAGGCCTATATTTGAACTGACCTGAAAACTAAAAAATCTCTGATGAAATATTTCTTTATAGCTATTATGGCCTTTTTGGCATTACATGCCAGATGCAATGATAAACCCCTCGATTTCTGGGATGAGGAGATACGCTTATTTGGTGTAGCTGATGCAGGCGAGCATGTGGATTCTGATTTGCCTAAAAGAATTGCGATTTCTTATGTATCACAATCCTTTGCCATGGACCATTCCACAAAAAAGGAGGGCGATTTCAGCGTAAGCTATGTTCCCGGCAAATCAGGCCACCCCCCGGTATTTGGATTTGTATCTAACCTGTGGCTTGATGTTGGGTGGAACCTTAGTCCTTCCCACCAACTGAATTTCTGGCTGAAAGTGGATGATGACCAGGCCCCTTCGAAATGGAAGATCCGTCTAATTGACTCCAACGGAGCTGAGGCTGTGGGTACAATTACAAAAACGAATACTTCAGGTGAGTGGAAATCATTTTCCATCAGACTAAAATCACTAAAGGCTCCAAAAGAGTTTAACTGGTCATCGGTCCTTATGTGCGAATTTGACGCGGTATTTGGCAAGGAGGCAACAATATGGCTGGATGGAATCAGGTTTGAGGGCCAAAATAAACTGATAGGTGTTACCGATAAGTCACTTGTCCAGCGCATGGAAGAAGCTGAGGCCAGTCGGAATACGCGAATCGAAATCGCATTTAAACAGTCCACCACAACTGATAAAGATTTCCCTGTTTTAAGTGCATTTGCCAAAATGTTTTTGAATGAAGATCTTGAGACAGCCAATCAGTTGTTGGTTGATGAATTCAAAAAAAGTTCGGATGCCAATGCGTGGAGCCTGTTCCACACACCCATCTATTGCCGCTTCTATTACTATTTCTCGAATCGCAATGGAAAATATCCGGGTCGAATGACTCCCGAAACAGAAAAACTATTGCTTGAAACCCTCTGGGAACGTACGGCAGCCAAGAACGATATTGCATGGGCCAGGCAAAGCACCTGGTACCTGGATGGCAGCGAAAACCATGACCTTAATGCAAAAGCCTGTAACCTGGTTACCTCACGCATATTTATGGACGAGCCGGACTATAAGGACCGCATTTATCCGGATTACGGGTTTGGCGGCAGCTACCATTACGGACATGCCGGGTACTACGGACCGGGTATTGATCCCGAAAGCCGCCACGGCGGAGGTCGCGCAAATCTTGCCGATGGCAATGAATATAAGGCCAGGGATCACTACGAAGCATGGCTTGTATTTCTCAAAACATACTTTATCGAACGCGCAGAACGCGGTTTTTTCCTTGAATATGCTTCCAATACATATACAAAGCATTCACTGAATATGGTTGATTTAGCCTACCAGTATTGTGGGGATGAAGAGCTGCATCAGATAATTGGCAACTTTCTCACCCTTTTCTGGGCTGATTGGGCACAGGTTTCCATCTCCGGGGAACGCGGCGGACCCAAAACCAGGCACCACCATACCGTCTATGGTAAAGGTGACTCAACTTACCGGCTCATCAGCTACCACATGGGCGGACCTGCCACAGCCGGAGTTTGGTGGTACTGGAATATCATAAATGATTATAATCTGCCCCCCGTTGTCTGGAAAATGGCACTGGATCGCGAAGGGATGGGATGCTATACCTATAAGGCCAGGGGCATTGGTGAAGAAGAAAACGTTTTACCGCGACCACCTGGTACGGAACGCTCCCTGGTGGTGGATACAGATGCCCGCTTTCTTAAGAATACCTATGTTACTCCCGACTATACCCTGGGCACACAAATGGATCATCCCTCTGCGGTTCACTCCCACCTGAGTAACGTTGGCCGGTGGCACGGTATGACCTTTGCACAGTCTGCAAAAGCCCGCATCGTCCCTGTCTGCCTTCCGGGAAAAGCAAATAAAAAGGGGCAGACAAATCCCTATGAACTGGAAGCCATGTATCAGACCGTGCAAGATGAACAGACATTGATTGTTCAGCAGTCCAGGCGGTGGTATGCGGTTCACCCCGAATGGTACCTGATCAATGCCGATTACAATCAACCCATAGGTATCTGGTTTGGTAATGAGTGGGATCAGCGCATTGAAACCCGGGGCTGGATATTTGTCCGGCGAGGTAATGCCTATGCTGCAGTCCGTCCGGTCATGTGGGACGAACAATATGAGAAAGAGAAGAAAATCAAGACAGCAGGTACCCAGGCGATTTTCAATGCCCCGGATGATGCACCCACTGTCAAACTACGCGATGATTGTTACCGGTGGAACAGCGACAGCACCATAATCCTTCTGGAAGACAACCATTTACCTGTTATCATCGAAGCCGGACGTGTTGCCGACTACCCAACACTGGAAGATTTCATGAAAGACATACTCGATAATCCGGTTGCCCTATACAAAACCGTTGTACCGGGGAATCACATCCTCGTCTATTCCAGAAGTGGAGCAGATGCAAAAGAGATTGTCTTTAACGCCAGTGTCCCTGAAATTCCCACCATTGGAAGCGAACCTGTGAACTACAGCCATCCGATGACCTTCGACAGCCCTTATATAAAATCTGAATATAAGAGCGGGAAAATACGCATCGAATATGACGATGAAATACTGAACCTGGATTTTAATAATTAATCCCGGAGAATTCTCAATTATCTCTGATGAATTGCGAGCCGAAACTGATTAAAACTGAGAGAAATATGAAAACGATATTTTTACTGACAGCCCTGATCTTGCTTGCACCAAACCTTCAGGCACAGAAGAACAGACAGAAAGAACTGGCCGAATTTGAAAGTTTTGTGATTAAAGCCAAAGAACAAGGGGCCACCCATGTGAACATTACTTTTAATGTTCCACCTGCCCTCTGGCAGTACGATGTTCCCAATGATCCATATCCGGAGTGGTATGTGATCCAGCCCAGCTTGATGAAGATTTTTCCGAATTCCAAAATAGAGCCCTATGTGGATATGGAGTATGCCGAAAGGGTTACATCCATGTTTGAGGCTCGATGTGCAGTACTGCGTAAGCACGGGCTGAAGGGAGCCTATACAGCTTGTGAACCTTATGTCTTGCCGGAGAAGTTCTTTACGGATCATCCTGATCTCCGGGGAGCACGTGTGGATCATCCCACCCGGTCAAGGGCTGCAAGTTTTGCTCCCTGCGTGGATGAGCCCGCCGTA
>RCND010000934.1_pt1 | contig 16528 bp, 8 predicted proteins | sample 2041351 | NCBI WGS metagenome assembly RCND01 (sample SAMN09708230, study PRJNA481090) | Marine sediment metagenome, whole genome shotgun sequencing project. | biome: marine sediment; feature: ocean; material: sediment; isolation source: Sewage treatment plant 12B marine sediment (STP12B) ... | reverse complement strand
CTTCTCGAGCTCTTCAGCGAGGGGCTTGAGATCGATCCCAACGATGAAAGGCTGAGGCTTCGTTTGGTCCGTCTTCTCAGTGGCGTCGGAGATGTCGAGGGCGCGCGGGCCCGGCTCGAAGAAGGTCTGGAGAGGTCCCCCACCGATATCGCGCTCATGATGGAGTTGGCCCGCGTCGAGCACGCGGCGGGGGACGATGACCGCGCCCTCGAGCTGAGTCGTGATGTCCTCGTTCTACGCCCGCAGGACAGGCGGGCCCGGCGTTTCGTTGAGCTGTTGAGCGGCGAGGCGGAAGATCTGAGCTGGCTGCGTCCGGTGGACGAACTCTGGCGGATGGCTGATGCCGCACCCCCGGGTGATCCGGCCGTCACCCTTCTCGATCATGTCGAAGTCCACTTCCTGCCGTCGCAGCTCACCGAGGAACGCGTTCAGCAGGTGACTCTCATCACCTCGGCCGAACGGGCTGACATCTACCACCGCCGAACCCTTCCCTATGTCTCAGAAAGCCAACGGCTGCGCATTCTGAGGGCGCGGGTTCTCAGGCGCGACGGGTCCGAGTTGAGCGCGCAACAGGGAGATACACCCCGGCTCGCCGAACCCGAGTTCAACCTCTACTACGACACCCGGTTGCGGGTGCTCGATTTTCCCGAGCTCGAGGATGGTGATCTTCTAGAGATTTCCTATGTCAGAACCGAGACCATCGAGAGCAACGAGACAGGGCCCTATGAAGGTGGGCTCGTCATATTGGGCCGGTCGGTGCAGACGGTCCTTGCCGAAGTCGAACTGGTGGGCCCCGAAGACATGCTGCCATCGTGGGAACTCATCAATCTCGAGGGCCTGCCGGAGCGGCGGGAGGACCCCGATGGTGTCGTCAGGCTTGTCTGGAACTGGCGCGATCTTGATCCGATCTTGCCCGACATCCCGCCTGCCCCCCCCTTTGCCAGCGGCCGGTTTCTCGCGTATTCGAGTCATCCCGACTGGGGTGAGGCCAGCGCATGGTACGCGCGGCACGTGGCGCCTCGAGTCCGCGCGTCTCGGCAGATCGAAGAGCTCGCCGAGAGTCTGACCGAAGGTGTTGACGACCGCATCGAGAGGATTCGACGGATCTACACCTATGTGACCAACGAGATCAAGTATGTCGGACTCGAGTTCGGTGAGCACCGGTTTCGGCCGTTCTCGGCGGACTGGGTCCTCAACCAGGGCATCGGCGACTGCAAGGACACGGCGGCGTTGTTGGTGGCGCTCTTCGAGGCCATCGACATCCCCGCGCGGATGGTCATGGTGCGGACCGCCGATCTGGGCCCCATCGTCGGAGAAATGGCGTTGCTCGAGGTCTTCAACCACGCCATCGCCTACCTCCCGGATGATGATCTCTGGCTCGACGGCACGGCTTCGGGGCACGCCATGTTGCCGCCTCCCGGGATGGATCAGGGTGCGACGGTGTTGGTTGTGGAAGGCGTTGACAGCCGGCCACGAATCACACCCACCGTCGGTGGTGGATTGTCCCAGACCACCTATCGGCTGGGTGAGGACCTGAACGGGCTCGTGCCTTTGGAGGTGCGGGTCGAGGCCAGCGGCGGGGCGGCGGACCGGCTCCGTCATCAGTTTGCCGGGAGCAAGGATCCCCGGCCCTTCGCGACATGGATGCAACGGTCGTTCCCGGGCGCCGAGCTCACCGCGGACCCGAAGTACCGTCTGGTGCCGTCGCGCGATCCCGCCGCCGTCAATCTCGAAGCGGTGGTGCCGCGCACGGCGCTCGAAAGTCGTGGAGGCATCGCCACCTATCCCGGCACCATGGATCTCGCCACGAGGGTGGTTCCCACCGGAGACCGTTCCGGACCCCTGCTGGTGGCGGTTCGCCCCGATTTGGAGTGGACCCTCGAGGTGACCCTTGGGCGGATTCCGTCGATCCAAGCCGACACCGTGTCGCTGACGAGTGACTTCGGATCCCTGAAACTGACCATCGAGATTGAGGAACTGGGATACCGAGTCAATGGTTATATCCATCTCAACCCGGGGGTCGTCGATGCCCAACGAGCCCCCGAGTTGCGCGAGTTCCTGCTCGAGATCGAACGCATCTTGAGCCAGCCGCTGGAGACGCCATGAAGCCCCGTCATCTCGCCGCCGTACTCTGCCTCGGGGTGGTTCTCTCCGCGACCACGGCGATGGCCGACTGGTGGGCGGTGCAACAGGCCGATGCCGGTTTTGATCTGCCCACCGCCCGCCGGGCAGCGCTGGCGGCGGTCGCGGATGATCCCACCGGCGCCGATGCGGTGGCGGCCGCCGGATGGTGGTTGAACCAGATCGGCAATCTCACGGAGCCCGAGGAGATCCTCACCGTAGCGGGTGATGTTCGCGATCCCGAACTCGGCTTTCTGCTGGCCCGGATCGAAAGCGGGCTCAACGGCCGGCCTCCCTCCGGGTCGCTGGCCACGGCCGAACTCGCGGGCCCTTTTGGCGTGTTTGACATCCTCGATCTCGAACGCGGGGTCGCCCCCCCGGATGCCGAGCTGCCCCCGCCCGATACGAAGTTCACGAATCCATGGGAACCGGTTCGCCTCGGCATGACCACCCTCGACGGAGTCATCGGACCGCCCGATGTGGTTGTCCCGCGCGGCGTCTTCACCGTACTGTGGACCATCGGCCTCGAAACCGCCTTTGACGGTTGGATGGCGGTCGAGGCGAACGGGGGCTTTGACCTCAGTCTCGATGGCCGATGGGCGGACAGCCGGCGGTTCTGCGGTCAACGCGAAGCCGAGGTGCTTTGGTATCGGGTTCGTCTCGATGAAGGGCGCCACCGGCTGCGGGCCGATATTGCGGCGCGGGGACGGCCCGAGATCAGAGTCAGTTTCTACGATACCTCCGGACATGCCGGGACGCTGCGGGTCGCCGAGAATGCGGCCGACGGAAGATGGGCGGACTCCGAGATCAAGGTGGAGGAACCACCGGCGATGCGTGGGCTCGTCGACCGGCTCGGCACCCCCGCCACCATGGTCGATTACCTGCTGGCTGCAACTATCAGTGAGCACCGGCGCGATCCCGAGCGCTGGCGTGAGTTCATCGAGGCGGCGATGGAGATCGATCCCGAGAGCCCGTGGCCTCGATTGGCGTTTGCCTGGTTCTGGGTGACAGCGCCGACCGGCGAAGACCCCGAGGCTACGCGCCTGCGGGCGCGGGAGCATCTCCGTTCGACCTCCGATGTGCCCACATCGCTGCTGCTCGAACGTGGTCTCGCGCTCCGGGAGAGGCGGGAGGAGGACCACGAACGCATTCTGGATACCCTGGTGGATCATTATCTCGACGATGTTCGGGTTCAACGGATGTGGATTCACGAGGCCCTTGGGCGCGGATGGGTCCGCGAGGCGGAGGACGGGCTCCGCCGACTGCACGCCGCTTTGCCGGGCTCCAGAGAGGCGGCAGAGGTCGAGCTCGAGGTGCTCGGCGCCCTCGAACGTTGGCAAGAGCGGCAGCGTCTCCTCCGAGCTTTGGCCGTCACCGAACCGCTGGATCTTCGTTTTGTTGACGAGCTTGCTGAAGGATGTCTGGTTTCCGACGCGATCGAGGTGATCCGGCGCATCCGTTCCCGGGCCGAGGACCCGGATCTCGATATCGAACTCATCCGGCTGCTGTATTCGGCGGGAGAACTCGAGGAGGCCGCCCGGGAGATCGAAGAGGTGCGTCGGCGTTGGGGATCACTCATGGTCGTCGACGAGATGACATTGGCCGTCACGTCCAACGACCCTCAGGCCAGGGCCCGGGCGCTGGAGTCGGCCGTTGCGCAATCGCCGTCGTCGCTCGATCTTCTCACTCTCGCCTGGCGGAACGGGGAGACGCCGTTTTTCCAGCCCTATCGTCTGTCCCTGAATGAAGTCGTGACGCGGGTTGATGACGATATCGAAGGGGTCGATGCGGTGCTCCTCCTGGATCAGGCGGTGGAACGGGTCTTTGCCGATGGATCGAGCCTTTACTACTACCACGGGGTGACCCGGGCCCTGACCCCGGTCGGCGCCCGGCAGGCCTCACGTCTCCAGCAGCTTCCCGACTCGTACCGCCTCAAGGTCAGGATTCACAAGGAAGACGGATCGGTGGTCGTGCCCGCCGAACTCGGAGATGGCGGTGGCGCCATCGAGCTCGAAGATGTCGAGCCCGGCGATCTGGTGGAAGAAGAGTACGTCGCGCGGGTCGCGGCGACCGGGGCCTCCCGACGGGGGCATCTGCCGCCCTATATCTACCGCTTTGCAGATCCCGAACGCGCGTTCGGGCTTTCCGAGTACCTCCTCCTCGTCCCGCCGGCGATTGAACTCATGGTGGAGGGGAACTTCGACGGTGTGGAGCGCTCCGAGTGGGATGTCGATGGGCTCCGGGTGATCAGGTGGCGGGCCGAGAGCGTGCCGCCGATCCCCAATGAGCGATTCGCTCCACCGGCAAGCGAGCTTCTGCCCTGGGTGAGCTATGCCTTCGGAGTGACCTGGGAGGACGTCGGCGATGCCGTGCGCGATCGGCTCCTGCCCATCCTCGTGACCACCCCTGAACTCCGGGCGTGGAGTACAGCCTTGCTCGCGGAGGATCCGCCCGCGGTCGCGGTCGAGAATCTCGTCAATGGGGTCATTGACGAGATCGAGCCGGGACGAGGGGTGCTGGATTTCTCGGGCAGCGCCGGTGGGAGCTTTTCCCGGGCGCGGGGAAATCGCATGGGCATCGTCGCAGCGGCCCTCCTCGACGCCGGCTGGGAGGTCGATCTCGTGATGGCCCGAACCAGACCCTTTGCCGGCACACACCTCATCGTTCCGACCTTCGACTCGTTCATGGTGCCCCTGCTGAGGGTCGAACGCGAAGGCACCGAAATCTGGCTCGATCTCGAGCAGGAGCGCCAGGGGATCGATCGCATCGATCCGATCCTCCAGGGCAGCGATGGCCTCCTCGTCCCCTTGAGTCGTCCCGATCAACCGGTTTCCATCCTCGAAGAGCTCCCGGTTTTCGAGAACCCGGATCTCGAAGAGGAGATGAGGGTTGTGGCGGTGGTCGAGGCTTCGGGCGACGCCCAGCTCACCGTGACCATTGCCATCCGCGGCCCCCAGGCCGAGCGGGTTGTGGAGCAGATTCGGAGCGTTCCCACCGAGCGGGTGCCGATGGTGTACCAGCAGATGGCGGCGAATTTTGTTCCGTCGGCCTCCAATGTCACCGGGAAGATCGATCGCGTGGATGATGGCATCGAGCTCGAGCTCGAGTTGCGATCACCCGGAATCTGCCGACCCGACGGTGATTCCATGGTCTGCAGGCAATTGGTCTTCTCCAAGCCGCTGGTCCCGGTTCTAGCTGCCTTGCCGATGAGAAGGTATCCCCTGATCATGCCGGTGCCGGTGCTGCAACGGAACGAGCTCATCATCGAGGCGCCGGAGGGTTGGACGGTCGACGGCGCCCCGAGGAGGATTGAGGCGCGGTGGGGTTCGGTGGTGGAGACCATCGATCGCGATGGGCAACGCCATCGGTCGGTGCTCCGGCTCGAGCTGCCGGCTCAGACCGTGGCGCCGGATGAATATCCCGAGTTCGCCCGCTTCTGTCATGCGGTGGATGAACTCAACTCGCGCCCGCCGGTGCTGAGCCGCAGGTGAATTCGTTGTTGTCGGTTGGGCGCCGTTTGGCCCAGGGCGGCTCGGTGTCGGCGTATACTCCAGGTTCGTGAAGCCCGTGGAAGGAACCATCATCGCCGTCCATGGCCCGCTGGTGCGGGTTCAGATCGGTGATCGTACTTTGGTGATGGCGTCGCGTCGTCGGCTCAAATGGGAGGGCGGCGCACCGCGGTCACCCCGGTTGGTCGTCGGCGATCGCGTTGTCGTCGAGATGGCATCGAAGGACGGGGTCGTGGTGGCCGTGAATCCTCGAAAGAACTCGCTGTGCCGGGCCGCTCCCCACAGCGGCCGACCCCAGCTCCTCGCAGCGAATGTCGATCAGGCGCTTCTCGTTTTTGCCGCGAGCCGACCCGAACCCAAGCGCGGTCTCCTGGATCGTTTCCTCGCTGCGTGCCACTCCTCCGGGATCGAGGCGGTCATCACGATGAACAAGATCGATCTCGGTTGGGGTGAGATCGAGGATTGGTTGCCGATCTACGAGGACCTGGGCTATGAGGTTCTTCGGGTATCGGCCCGTTCAGGGTGGGGGTTGGGTCGCGTCAAGCGACGCCTGGTGGGCCGCACGACTCTGTTCTGCGGCCCCTCCGGCGCCGGCAAATCATCGCTGCTCAACTCGGTCTATCCGGGCTTTCGGCTCAAGGTGGGGTCGATCTCCGACAGCACCGGGAAAGGTCGGCACACCACGACCCGGGCCGAGCTCATGCCGCTTCCATATGGAGGATTCGTGGTCGATACGCCTGGACTCAAGGAGTTCGGCGTCCTCGACGCCTCCGACGAGGATCTCGCGATGGCCTTCCCCGAGATCGCCGCCTTCATGCCGGGTTGCCGATTCTCCGATTGCAGCCATGTCCAGGAACCTGATTGTGCGGTTCGGGCGGCGGTCGAAGACGGGTCCATCGATGCCGGACGGTTCGAGAGCTACCTCAAGATCAGGGAAGAAGAATTCTGAGTTCTCAATTTTGAATTATGAATTATGAATTCCATCGCACCATCGCACCATCGCACCATCGCACCATCGCAGGGATCTTTAGGGGTCTGCCCTTTTCCGGCAGTCGAGCGGTCCTGGCATGACCGGCCAGTTCTTTCGCCCTGTCGAACGAAGACCCTGAGTCAGAATTTCAGCGGCTCCGCACCCCAGCCGAGAATCTGTGATGTCATTCATAATTCATGATTTAGAATTCAAAATTCTCTAGGGCGCTTTGTACGGCGCTGCGAGGAAGCAACCGACATAACTGTCTCGTTGGCGCAGCGGGCTCACCGGGATGGTGATCCCGACATCGGTGCGACGCACACCCCGGTAGAGCCGTTCAAGTTCAAACCGGTTGCGAAAGAGCCAGGTCTCCAGGGGTTCGTCTTCGAACATGGTCGGGACCTGCATCGGCATCTGAACCGCCTGGAGGAGCACGTCATCGCTGGCGCGATGGCGGCCGAAGACCCACGATCGGGTTCCGTCCGGCTCGAGATAGGAAAGTACGGCGAGATCTTCATCGATGGTCGATGGGGCGTCCTCGTCGATCTCCGGTTCTTCGGCAGGGCCCTGTCCGAGTCGGCGGAGCAACGCGACGAGTGACGATCCCTCCGAGATGACCTGTGCCTCGGCGGGAATCTCGGTCCAAACCGCCGCTTCGAAGAGCTCGATGGGATCGAGACCCTTGAGTCGCGCCACCCCGAGATAGCGGAGGCCCACCTGGAACGGGCCGGGTCGATCGGGATCGAGGGGGAAGAGCAACCAGCGGACATCGTGTTCCACCACCTCGGTGAACGATGGGACCTCGAGTTCCCGCTCCAGGTGTTCGACAAAATCGAGGGTCAAGGTGATTCCCTCATTGACGAGTTCGCCATGGCTGTCGAGTTCGACCTTGTAAATCCGGTTGTCGGAGGATTTGTTGGCGCTGCGAGCCGTGGCGATGGGAGCGAGGAAGTTCTCGACCTCGGATGCGTCGTAACCCGCATGGATCAAGAACTCAGCGATTTCGGCCACTTCCCGTGTGCTCTTGCCCGTGGTCAGCCGCGAGAGCTCGACGATGCCGTGGCCGAAGAACTCGAAACGGCGGATCTCTCGATCGCTGTCAAGCATGGGCAGCAGGCGGTAGGAACCATGATTGAGAGCGATGCGAATTCCCTGGTCGAAGGGGAATCCGCTGCTCCGCAGCCGGTCATACGCGTATTGGATCTCACACGCGGACGAGAGGATCCGCAACGCTCGGCGTGAGGAGTAGAAGGCGCCGTCACCGAGGAATTTCTCGAAGATGAGCCGGTGATCGTGGCGGATCTCTTCGAGCCGGTTCTGGAACACATACATGAACTGGAGCGCCTTCTCCTCGGCCAGACGGCCCTTCTTCCGGACCTCTTCCAGGATCGCCGTGAAGTTGGTGAGGTCGTAGACGAGCCCGAATCGACGAACCGATGTGTCCACCACCCCGGGAGCGGTGAAGTCGAACGGCCGAGTCGTCGGTGCGATGGGTCCTCGAACCGACGGCTCAGACAAAACAAACTGATTCCCCCGTTGCGCCATCATGACGACCCGGCGACGCAGCGCGGAGAGAAGCTCGAATCGCTTGAGACCGAGCCCGAGTTCGGTGCACATGGATGCCTGGGACTTGGTCATCCCGATGGAGTCGAGCAGATCGGCGCTGACCAGTGCCTTGAGCAGGCGCGGCTCGAGGAGCGTCCATGGCCTTGTGAGATCGATGCTGATTCCCGAAGCCGAGGTCAGAAGTTCACCGAGGGCGGATTGCCGCGCCATGACCTGAGAGAGCCGTCTGATGGAGTTCTCCAGGGTTGCATTGAGGGTTGCGAGATCGGTTTTGAACCGTGTCTTCAGGTAGCTGTCGAGGGAAGGCATATCCATCGTCAGCCGTGACTCGGTCAACAGCAACTGGTCGGAACAGATCATCCCGAGCAGGGGTGAGATTTTGGGTGCGAGCCGGACCTGGGCGAGTTTGCGTAGGCGGTCCGATGCGCCGTGGGCGGCGCGTTGGATGAGACCGCCCAGAACTCCGGCTACGGCCTGCCGGTGGCGGGCTCCGGTCTCGTCCTTCGAGAGCCGGTCGTTCATGCGAACCAACCGGGGGACCTGGGACACCGATTGAACAACCTCCGAGGAGAGGAAGAGCAGAAAGACCTCGGCCATGCCCTGCCCGTAGTCGTTCATGAAGACGTTTTCTAAGATCAACAACATCGAACGGTGGAGACGATCCCGCTCGACCATGACCCCGCGTTTTCCGGCCGTTTGATCGAACTCCGAAGCGAGGCGGTATCCGACCTCGGCCTTGACCAGGCTGTCGAGGTTTCGCTGGAGCTGCCGAATGCCGTCGGAGCGCAGCACCGGGTAGCCGTAGGTGACGACCTTCTCCTCATCCTGACCGAAAACGGGATACGGGGTCGGCAGGCATGAAGCAAGGGTGGGGAAGAGGTCCTTCCAGCCGCCGCCGACCTCGTCGGGGGTGAGCAAAACGGGGCGGCGCAGTTCGTCCGTCAGAACCAACTGGAAGACCCTGGCTTCCGAAGTCATCTCCACGGTTCAATTCTAGCCCGTTCCCATCCGAAAACCCTGATGGGAACCGCGCAGTTCTCGTTTCCGAAACCAGCGATTTTTGTGCAAGGTCAATGAAGATAAGGGTTTGCGTGGAGATGTACTCCTGTACTCCGCACAAGGAAATCCGTAATCTGACGCCGAGATTGCCAAAAAGGGCCGTTTCCGGACGAGAACCAGCCCGTCGCGGGGCACAAACCCTCATCGGGAGCGAAGATGTCCGCCCGAAGATTTACGAAGCGGGTGTTTGTAAAGTCAGACAGCGGTGGGATAATACTGTGTATGCGTCAGGAAGATCTCGTCCGGGCAATAGCGGACAGCTCCTTTTTCAAGGGGATGGTTCCCGATGTCCGTGCCTCCTTGGCCGCCCAGGGAAGGGTTGTGATTCACAGCCACGGCGAAATGCTCTTTCGCCCGAAACAGCCTGCGACCGCGCTTTATCTGGTTCTCGAGGGGGTGGTCGAGGTGTGTCGGGAGGTCGAAGAGGGTGAGGGGCTCAAACCGGTGGCCTATATCGGTCCGGGAACGGTGCTCGGCGAAAGCAAGGTTATCACCGGCACCGCCCTCAAGAGCCAGGCTCGATTTCCCGAAGGGGGATGTACGGTTCAGTGGTCTCGTCCTCTGGTGCTCCGCCTGGTCTACGAGTCACGGGATTTTTCTCTCCACTATCTTCAGAACATCGCGCGCCGGCTCGAAGGGACCTTTGCGAGCCTCGACTCCCGCGGTGGCAGCAACCTCGGTGGGATGCTCGATCACTTCGATCTGCCCACCATCCTCCAGACGGTGGTGGAATCGGCGTCGAACGGCGTAGTGGAGATTCTGGACAAAGAAGGCGACACCTTTGGCGCCATCTACACCAGGGACCGTCGGGTGGGTCCGATTCTCTGCGGGACTCTGTCGGGCGAGGAGGCCTTTGTCGAGATCATGGTCTCACCTCCCCTGGGAGGGACCTTCCGGTTTTCCACCACCGGGACGCGGCAGGAGACCGAAGACTCGTATCATTTGCAGCCGCTCCTCTTCGAATCGGTCCGGATCCAGGATGAGTACAAGCGGTTTTCGGGCGAGGTTCCTCCCGGTGCGATCCTGCATCATACCGGACGACTTGCCGAGACCAGTACCCGGCTGATCGATGAGATCCTGCAGCAGGTCAATATTCGACCATCAGGGTGGGGCGCTGTCGCCGAAAAACTTCCCTACAGCAAAGGGCGGGTTGCACTCATGGTGCGTGAGTTGCTGCTCGCCGAGATCCTCGAAACCGAGGTCAAATACAAGATCCGCGGGTTCGACGAGCGGGAGTTTTGAAGGCTCTTTGCCTATACTGAAGTCGTGCTTGTCCGTCGCCTCCTCCTCACACTCGTAGCTTCAGCCACCGTGGTGGTTGCCGGGTGGTCGTTGATCAGAACGGTCCACAGCTTCTACCGTCTTGATTTTCCGGTCCGCTGGGTGGAACGCGGGATCGTGGTCGACGAGGCGCCACCCGGATCGTCCGCCGCGGCCGCCGGTCTCGAGGTCAACGACACCATCGTGGCCGTTGACGGCGTGGAGATCGGACGACTCGAAGACCCGACATTTCTTCTCGCCGGGGGGGAGCAACACCAGTTGGCGGTCAGAGACCCGGAGGGTGAATCCCGAGAGATCATCTTCCGTCCTCCTCCCCCCGACATCCAACCGGTCTACCTCGCACGCACCTCGGTAGGCCTCCTCGGGTTGTTGTGCGCCCTTGCGGTTGTGTGGAAGACATCTCGGCGGGAGGCCGCGGTCCTGCTTCTGATCGCCACTGCCTCAATGATTCTGGGAGCGGTACCGAACCGGATTGCCGCGACCCATGACAACCTTCAGATTCTGCACCGCATCGCCGGGGCGGTCCTGCCGTTTCTCATCGCCCGCTTCTTCATCATCTTCCCCGAGCGCCGAGCGTCGGTCTGGTTGCTGGATCTGGCCACCGTGGTGGCAGCCGGAGGCGCCGCGGCCATCGCCCTCGCACCCAACGCCGAGGGTTGGTGGCCGGCTGTGACGACCCTCTTAAGAGTGGCGTTCTCCCTCGCCCTCGTCGGAGGGATCACCCTTCACGTTGTGCGCTGGTGGCAGGCGTCGCGTGATGCAAGGGTCCGCCGGCAGATCGAGTGGGCGGCTCTCGGGCTCTTTGTCGGGTTGGTGCCCTGGACCACCCTGGTGTGGATTCCCCGCCAACTCGGAATCGAGGTCGATCCCTTTTCGTGGATGATGGTCCTGCCCATGGCCGCGCTTCCATTCGCCATCGTGGCCGCGCTGATGGAGTACCGATTGTGGGATCTCGAGCCCATCGCACGGGACGCACTGTCGGCAACGTTGGTGCTGGTCATCGGAGGGTTTGCCTTCGCCATGACCAATCATCTGCTGGTCACCTACGCGGGGGGTTACGGCTCGCTGCGGAATCTCTTCGCGTTCGCCACCGGTGTGCTTCTGGTGGTTCTGCTGCAACCCATCCGGACCAGGGTCGGCCATTTCCTCGAACACTGGCTCTACCACGGCCGGCGGCCTCCGCGGTGGCTTCTGACCCATGCAACCCGCGAACTCGCCGAGGTCACCGATCCGCGCGAGTTGCTCAGCCGGCTTGCCGAAACCCTTCGTGACGGCCTCGATTTCGATGTGGTCGCGACCTATCTTCGGATCGATGGCGGAACCTTCGAAAGGGTCAAGTCGACCGGTGACTACCTCCCCGAACACCTCTCCGACGCGGTCTTGGAGCATCATTTCCCGAGTTCCGAGGAGGAGTCGCTGGCCGCCGCCGGGATCACTCTGCGGCTGACCCTGGACCGCGTGGACACGGTTCATGGCTTGCTCTATCTCGGTTTGCGTCGCGGCCTTTTTCCCCTGGGGAGCGAGGCTTCTGAGGTGGTCGGAGCCTTTACAACCCAGGCTGCGGTGGCGCTCGAAAGCGCACGCTATCTCGATGATCTTCGCCAGCAGGCGGAAGAGTACCGAATCCTCCACGCCAACACCCAACGGATCATCGAGTCGTCGGCGGCCGCGATCCTGGTCTGCGACGCCGGGGGACGCATCCTCTCGGCCAACAGCGAGGCGGCGGGGATCTTCGAGGTCAACGCTCGGGAGCTGGTTTCCGTCGCGTTGGACACCCTGGTGGAACTCCCCGAAGAGTGGCGGGACGCCCTGCCGCTCCAGGCGGCCAACGCCGAGGGACGGACAAAGGGAGAGCCCCACCGGCGGGTGATCATGGCGGTTTCGGTGCTCGAGCTCGACAGTGGAAGCTTCAACGGGCGGGTCGTGGTCCTCCAGGATGTCACCGAACTGCGCGATCTCCAGGATCGGATCAGGGATCAGGAGCGGATGGCCGCCCTCGGTCGTCTGGCGTCGGGTCTTGCCCACGAGATCAACACCCCGCTCACCGGGATCTCGTCCTTCGCCCAGATGCTCGGCGAGATGACCCCTGAAGAGGATCCGCGTTCATCTCTCGTCTCCAAGCTCGTGGATCAGAGCTTTCGAGTCTCGCGAATCGTGGCGAACCTCAAGGAGGCGATCCGTGGCGGACGCGAGGAGTTGACGGCCATCGACTTGGCCATGGTGGCTCGGCCTGCGGCCCTCGAAGCGGCCCGATCTCTCGGTGCGGCGCATCGGCTCGAGATCGAGGACGGCGCTCCCGTGATGGCCTTGGGTTCTCCGGGGCCGGTCGAGCTGGCGGTCAGCAACATGGTTCGTAACGCCATCGAAGCTTCGGAACCCGATTCAGAGATCGTGATCAGCTTCAATGTTGATGAAGAGTATGCCGAGATCCAAGTCGAAGACCGAGGCCAGGGTGTGGCCGAAGACGACCTCAAACGGGTCTTCGAGCCCTTTTACTCCACCAAGACCGACCGCGGAGGAACCGGGATGGGTCTGGCCATCACCCGCGATATGATCACCAACCTCGGTGGCGAGGTCAGTCTCGAAAACCTCGCGTCCGGGGGCGCGCGTGCTACCGTGAGGCTGAAACGATGGAAGGAATCGGAAGCGTCCTCGTGATCGATGACGAGCCCGTCCTACAGGACGTGCTCGGAACACTCCTGCGTGGCGCCGGGTTTGACTACCACGGCGCGACCACGGCGGAGGATGGACTGCGTCAGTTGCGGGACGAGGAGATTGATGTCGTTCTTCTCGACCTGATGCTTCCCGACCGAACCGGTCTCGAGCTCATCCCCGAAATCAAGAACTATGACCCGCACCTCCCGGTGGTGGTCATCACCGCCTACTCATCGGTGGAATCAGCCATCGAAGCCATGCGGCTCGGTGCATTCCACTATGTGCCCAAGCCCTTCAAGAACGAAGAGGTGCTGCACCTGGTGCGGCGGGCTTCGGAGCGACGCCGACTGCTGGTGGAAAACCTCCTCCTGCGCAGCCGACTCGAGGGCATGGGTGAGATCGTCGGCACCAGTCGCCGGATGGAAGAAGTCTTCGAGCTCGTCCGGCGAGCCGCGCCGGCCCGATCGAACATCCTCATCACCGGCGAGAGCGGCACTGGCAAGGAGTTGGTCGCCAAGGCGATTCATCGCCTGAGCCCCCGCAACAACGAACCTTTTGTGCCGGTCCACACCAGCGCGATTCCATCGGAGCTCCTCGAGTCGTCCCTCTTCGGTCATGTCAAAGGAGCGTTTACGGGTGCGGTGTCGAGCCGGAAGGGGCTCTTCGAGGCCGCTCACAAGGGGACGCTTTTCCTCGATGAGGTCGGGACCATCAGCGGCGAGACCCAGACAAAACTGCTGCGTGTGATCCAGGAGCGGGAGATCCGCAGGGTCGGCGGGGTCGAAGACCGATCCGTGGATGTTCGCTTGGTGGCGGCGACCAACGTCGATCTTTGGGGAGAGGTCCAGGACGGCAGGTTTCGGGAGGATCTCTACTACCGCCTCAACGTCATCACCATCGAGCTTCCGCCGTTGCGCGACCGGCGCGATGACATCCCGTTGCTCGTTTCGCACTTCTTGAGTGCCTACACCGAGGAGAACAACCGCGAGGTGCTCGGTTTCTCCCCCGACGCCATCGATGCGTTGACCGAGTACTCGTGGCCGGGCAACGTGCGCGAACTCGAAAACGCGGTCGAGCGGGCAGTGGTGCTGAGTCGCGGCGACACCGTCGAGTTCGACGAACTTCCCCAGGCGCTTCGCGCCGAAAAACGTGACGACCTGACCATCAGCGAAATCCCGACCGAAGGTTTGGATTTCCGCTACGCCGTCGCCGCATTCCAGGCCCAGTTGATTCGCCAGGCCCTCGAACAGACCGGTGGCGTTCAACGAAAGGCGGCTCGGCTGCTCCAGCTCAGTCCGACGACCTTCAATGAAATGGTCCACCGATTCGAGCTCGCCGAGGATCGTTCCCGGAACAAAAACTGATCGATCGCAATTGCCTGGAGCCGAGGTGTAACCTTTTCGGAGTTTGCGACGTATTCTCTATTGCATCGCAACCTCCTCTTGTTGGCGGCCCCGCAACCCCCGCGGGGCCGTCAGCGTGTTTGGGCTACCCGATCGCTCCACCCCCAAGGCACACCTCTCCATCGTAGAGTACGGCGTACTGGCCGGGAGCGATCCCGGGCTCGGCCTCGTCCATATGCACATCGAGGCCACCGCCATCACGGGCGGTCAGCGTGCAACCGACCAATTTCGGTGCGTGTCGAATCCGCAACTCAAGTCGGTCTTTTGTCGGGGCGGATGCGATCCAGTGGGGTGTCGGAATCCGGAAGCGATCGAGGTGGTGAGCCCCCAATTCGTTCGCGTGGACCACGAGCAGTTCGTTGTTTTCGCGATTCTTGTCCACCACATACCAGGGGCCTCCCGATAGACCGAGTCCGCGGCGCTGGCCGATGGTGTGGTACCAGAATCCGCGGTGCCGACCCAGTTCGACCCCGGTGCTGAGGTTTCGAATGACCCCGGGGTTCTCACCGAGGTGGTGCTCGACAAAGGCGTCGTACGGAACGCGGCCGAGAAAACAGATGCCCTGGGAATCGGGCCGGTCGCTGTTCGGGAGATCCAGTCGGCGGGCTTCGGCGCGGACATCCGCCTTGATCATCCCGCCGATGGGAAAGAGAGATCGGGCGATCTGCCCCTGATCCATCTGGCTGAGAAAATAGGTCTGGTCTTTGACCGGATCGACACCCTTGAGAAGCCGCGAGAGGGGACCCGAGTGATCCACTCGGGCGTGGTGACCGGTGGCGACGAAGTCGAAGGAGTCTTCGACGCGATCGACAAAGGCGCCGAACTTGATCAGCCTGTTGCACAGGACATCCGGGCTCGGAGTGCGCCCCGCTTCGAGTTCGACGACTGCGGCGGAAACGACCGACTCGTAGTACTCGCGTTGGAGCGGAACCACCTCGAGGGGAATGCTGAATCGTCGACACACCTCGCGAACATAGCGGAGGTCTTCCTCCCAGGGGCAGCTTCCCAGGAAAGCCAGTTCGTCCTCGAGCCAGATCTTGAGATAGTACGCGGTGAGTTCGTGCCCACCCTCGTCGGCAAGCCGCGCCAGCGCCACCGACGAGTCGACACCACCGGATACGAGAACTGCAACTCGACTCATGGGGACAGGATAGGTGATCGCAACCCGATATTTCGCGCCGGAGACGCGAAATTACCGCATGTACTTCAAATGCACCATGTGCTCGAGGTACTGATCGGTGTGGACGCCGTGGTCGGTGAGCATGCCCTCGGCGCTGACCACAAAGGTGGCTTCCTCACCCGCGATCCGGGAGAAATAAACCCGATGGCGTTCATCCTGGGAACTCATCTCGATGGCGCACAGTTCGTCGGAGAGCTCGGAGGTGAGGCTGTGATCGCAGACCGGGCAGCTGATCTCCCACCGGGTCCCCGGCGGCATGGTCTTGCCGGGCGGCAGTTCGACATCGTAGTTTCCCGGCTGCGGGTGCAAACCGATGAGCATCTTCGTTTCTTCGTGCTCTGCCCGGAGCACGATGGATGCTTCAGGGTTCAGTGCGGCATCACAATGGGGGCAAGAATAGATCCAACGCATGCAATCCTCCACGCCCCCGCAACACAGCCCGTTGAGAAGGGCGGACCCAGGCAGCATATCGCAAGTCCGACGTCAATGCGGCGAAGAGGTCTCTTTCTCAGGCCTAAGGTGAGCGGTTCTGCTGGATGAGATGCGCCAAGATCTTGATGCTATGGCGGTTGCGAAAAACGGAGGCATACCCGTTGGTCTGTTGAGTATTGTCGCAACCGCCAGTACGCAAGAGCTTTGTGCAGATCGCCAATGAGAATCGCTCACCTTAGGTCAGGGTAGATCCACCCCAAGCTCGGTGAGTTGGCGGGTGGCCGCCTCGGCCCAGCCGCGGTTGGCCGCAGGAGACGCGGGGCTCGGATGGAGGATGCGGCCGATGCGGGGG